>Ga0209979_1002973_pt1 | contig 15429 bp, 10 predicted proteins | sample AnhtaG_FD_183114 | JGI IMG/M metagenome (GOLD analysis project Ga0209979, IMG submission 183114) | Deep subsurface microbial communities from Anholt, Denmark to uncover new lineages of life (NeLLi) - Anholt_01485 metaG (SPAdes) (version 2) | ecosystem: Environmental > Aquatic > Marine > Oceanic...
ACAGGAAACGGAGGTGAGAGATGAAGTTGGTTGTTGTAGGATTGGGACAGTGTGGTGGAAGAGTTGCCGATGAGTTTGCCCTGATGGGCAAAAGAGCCTCATCTCATCGAGGTATCGAGATCATCACCGGCGCCTTTGCAGTGAATAGCGATGAAGCTGACCTGACAGGACTGAGAACTATACGCAGCGATTACCAGCATAGAATCCTCCTAGGGGGGCGAAAGACAGGCGGTCACGGCGTGGGCAAGATAAATGAGCTTGGTGCCCAGATAATAAGAGAGGGCGTCGATAAGGTTATCGATGCCATAAGAACCACTAAAAGGTTCTATGAGACGGACGCCTTCTTGATAGTTGGTGCTGCTGCCGGAGGCACAGGCTCTGGAGGGCTCCCGGTGATCAGCGAGGCCATCAAGGACCGCTACATAGATAAGCCAGTCTATGCTCTGGTTATCCTTCCCTTTGAACACGAGGAGAAAAATGAGGAGAGATGTATTTACAACACAGCGACATGCCTCAAGTCGGCATACGAGGTGGCGGATGCAGTTTTCCTCATTGACAATCAAAGGTATCTGAGGAAGGATTCAAGCCTGATAAGCAATATGGACAAGATCAATGGGCAGATAGTGGAGCCCTTCTACAATCTACTGTGCGCCGGCGAGGAGAAAAAAAGAAAGCGTATTGGGGCAAGGACGGTTGATGCCGGCGATATAATACAGACACTGGGGGGATGGACGGTAATCGGCTTTGGCCGTTCAGTGCTAGCGGCATTCAGGCTACCCTGGGAAAGGGCGCGAGACTTCAGGGAAAAGGGGAAGGAGACCCACAAAGGGATAGAGGCAATGGATGAGGCCCTAAGCGAGCTTTCCGTTAACTGTAAGCCAAGGGATGCAGGGAGCGCCTTATATCTACTGTCAGCTCCAACAAAGGAAATGAATGTCGATATCCTCAAGGAGATCGGGGATTACTTTAGGGAGCTGGCGGAAGATGCGATGATCAGAGCCGGTGATTACCCCAGAGAAAGGGCAGAGGTAAATATAACGCTGCTCCTGTCCCAGCTTAGCGACGTGGAAAGGGTGAGGGATTTCTATTACAGAGTAACAGAGTCCATTCCCACGATGAAGAAGAGACATGAGGAGGCGGAAGCGAAGCTTAGGGAGATAGAAGAGGCCTCAAAGGATATACCCTCGCTACTGTAGAAGCGATGGCTTCCCTTTAAGGCGGCAAATCAAAGGATCTCCTCTATCGCATCCACAAAAGCGTCCACTATTTCGGGGTCAAATTCTGTGCCCTTGCCCTTCAGCAGCACGGCAATCGCTTCGTCTCGGGCAAGGGCCTGGCGCCAGGGGCGCGGCGAAGTTATTGCATCATAGGTATCACATAAGGACACTACACCTAGTACAGGCGTTATCTCCCCACCTGAGAGACCATCTGGGTAGCCTGTGCCATCTAAGTGTTCATGGTGATGCCTTACGATATAGCGAGCCTCCGATAGGAACCGAAGAGGGGCCAGCATCTGGTCTCCAATTATGGGGTGAAGTTTCATCATAGCCCACTCTTTTTCCGTCAGCTCAGCAGGCAGGTTCAGGATGGCCTCGCTTACACTGATTAGCCCGATATCGTGAATAACTGCCCCCAAGTGCATCGTCCTCATCTCCGCCTCACCAAAACCCATCCTCCTGCCAAGCTGCTCGCTCAGCCGAGCCACCCTTTCCATATGCCCTTGGGTGTAGGGACTCCTCCCATCGACCAGCGAGGCTATGGAGCGGAGGGTGGCAAAACAGCCCTCTTCTAGCTCGAAGAACAACTGACGGCTCTTTATCGATGTGCCTGCCTGAGCAGCAAGGATGGTAAGCAGCTTTAGATCGCTCTGGCTGAGCAGCTCCGCTTCCCCCTCTCTATAGACATTCAGCACGCCAAAAATCTCCTTTTCGCTCCTTATGGGCAGTAGCAACATCTCTACGCCCTTGGAACCGGGGGCGATCAACTGCTGATCAGGATATAACTGGCGAACCAGAGCAAATAGGGGATGCGGCTCCACATCGGTAAAAAGGGTGGGGCGGCTCATTTTCGCAATCCAGGAGTCTATGCCCTCCCCCAGCATAGCATTGGCCAATCGGGCGGCAGGCTCCCATCCTCCTAGGGCAGCAGCGATCACAAGCCCCTGCCTCGATGTATCGAAAAGGAGAACGGCGCCACCGCTGGACTTTGTCTGATTTACCGCGGTATCAAGGACAAATTCCAGCACCTCCCTCTGTTCTTTGCTGGTAACCATGGACTGGCTCACCTCATATAGTCCCACCAGCTCCTTGAGACGGAAGTTCTCCTCGGTAAGCCTTTTCCTGCGCAAGGCCTTGGCTACGGCAGCGCAAAGGTCAGCCCGATCAAAGGGTTTAACGATATAATCATAGACCCCCTGCCGCATCGCCGCCTGCGCTGTTTCGATACTGGCATATCCTGTGATCAAAAGGGGGATGGTCTCAGGGCTCATCTCCCGAAATTCCTTAACCAGCTCAAGGCCACCCATACGGGGCATGACGATATCGGCAAGGAGTAGGTCAAAACACTCGCCCTCGGCTCGGCGCAGGGCATCGTCTCCGCTTCCCACGGCAATGGCATGATAGCCCTCTCGCTCAAGGATCTCCTGCATCATCTCCCGAGCCCAGGGCTCATCATCAACAATTAGAATTCTATCCGCTTTCATTTTCACCAATCCCCCTTTCAGATGTCAGCATGGTAGCGCTCAATCCTTACTGCCCAACAACTCCGCCACCTGTGCTGAAAGCGCTTCTTTGCTAAAGGGTTTCGCAATCACCCCATCAACACCTATTTTCTCCATCTCCCCGGCATCCAGTTGCACCCCCCACCCTGTGATCAGAACTACTGGCGTCCCCGGCTTCCTCTCCTTCACCACCCTGGCAACCTCCCGCCCCGACATATCTGGCATCCCCAGGTCGGTGATTACCAGATCGCAGTTATCCTTTTCAAAGGCACTAATGGCCTCCTCCCCCCTTGCGGCCACCGTTACTCGGTGACCTAGCTGAGTGAGCATGAGCTCAAGAACCTCGCTCACCTGCACATCGTCATCCACCAGGAGTATAGTTGCCTTCCTGGTGGAGGATATCATATCGGCGGGGCGCCTTCTCCTTCTCGAGCCAGTGGCCACAGGCAGCCTTATATAGAAGGTAGAACCCTCTCCACATCTGCTATCTACCTCAATGCTCCCACCATGCCTGGTGATAATACCATAGGTCACGCTGAGCCCGAGCCCGATGCCCTCAGGACTCTTAGTGGTAAAGAAGGGGTCGAAGATCTTCCCTTTCATTTCCTCAGGGATGCCAACGCCTGTGTCACTGATGGAAAGAACCACCCAGCTATCCTCCTGCTCGCTCTTTATGGCGATCTTGCCCCCCTCGGGCATGGCATCCATGGCATTGAAGATAATGTTCAGCAAAGCTTCCCTTAACTCCGCCGGATTCCCTTCCACAGGGGGCACCTTATCCAGTTGGGCACTGATCTCTATCTCAACATCCCCTGTTTCCTGGCGCTCCGCCCTGCGGGGTTCCACCATCTGCAAGGCACTCCTCACCAGTTGGTTCAGGTTGACAAACTCAAATTCCCGATCCACCCTCACCCTGGTAAAATCCTGAAGGCGACGCACCGTTTTCGCAGCGTCGAGAGCGGTCTGCTCGATAATCTGGAGGCTCTTTTTCAGCCTGGACTCCTTGGCATCCTCCAGAGCCAACTGAGCCCTGCCTAGAATCACTGCAAGGATGTTGTTGAAGTCGTGGGCGACACCACCTGCCATCTCCCCCAGAGCCCTCAGCCTCTCCGACTGGACCATGTAAGCCTGTGCCGCCTTTAGCTCTTCGTAGGCTCGTCTCGTCTCCTCGTAGAGGCGGGCATTCTCAATGGCGACCGCTAACTGAGCGGAGATCTGCTCCAGAATTTTCAAATCATCCTCCCCATAGGCATGGGGACGGCAGCTTCTCAGGTTAAAGGTTCCAAAAGCTTTGCCTTTGGATATCAAGGGTAGGCGGATTGTCGATCTGAATCCCTGGGCAATAAGAAGGTCGTCTGAGGGAAATCGATGCTCCTGGGTAACATCTCCCTCAATGTGAGCCCTTTTACTGAGGACAACCCATTCTGTTCCAGACCCCTTTAGGGGGAGAACATCTCCCTCCTCCACCTTTGATGGTGTCTCCTGGGAGAGGGCAAGGACTCGCACCTTTTGCTCCTTTTCGTCAACCAGGTTGATACTGGCCTGATCGAAATCCACAATTTTCTTTGCTCCGGCGGCAAAGGCTCGAAATACCTGCTCGATGTTCAGGCTGGAACTGAGGATCTTTGTCAGCTCATTGAGCACCGCTGTCTTCTCCGCAGCATCTTTGGCCTGTTGATAAAGTCGGGCATTCTCCACAGCGACCACCGCCTGGTGGGCCACAGTAAGAAGGAGCTCCAGGTCATCGAAGGAATAGAGCTCTTCAGACATCTTCAGACCAAGAACAACAATGCCGATCAGGTCGTCCTTGGCCTTCAAAGGCACCACCACCGCAGTCTGCAACTGCTTTAGTTGTCCCCGCTCTGATTTCCAAAGGCTGCGAAGCTGGGGGAGGCGGTCTATATCATCCCCTGTCAAACAAGCATTTCCTTGGCTGAGGCGTTTCACCACCGGGTTATCGGCCCTGAGCCTAATCTTGTTCACCGCAGGGTCATCATATCCCTTCAACACTGTGGGAATATATCGCTCTGTTTCTTTATCAAGGAGGAAAAGCCCACCCTTTGCCGCCCCCATCGTCACCATGAGATTATCGACCAGCCAGTCCGCCAGCTCCTCCAGATCGAGCATAGCGCTCATCTTTTGGCTCGAGGTCCTCAGGGTACGGCGATAATCGTAGGCCTCCCTGTAGAAAAGACGATCGATCCACCGCTGAGCGAAGCCGTGCGCCGGGCGGAAGACTGCGGCGATGATGAGCGCCATGATCACCGCTGAGAGCCAAAAACCGTAGCCCATTTGACCCTGAAAGGCTGATTGCAAAACAAAGGCGACGATAAGGAAGACGGCCAAAATGAACATGGTGAGCGCCGAATAAAGGAATCCGCGGCGAAGGGCAATGCCGATGTCAACAAGCCTATACCTGAGGACAGCATAGGAGAGCAGGGAAGCGTTAAACAGGTTGCCCGCCTGATCCACAGGGTACCACTTCCAACCAGGGAGGAAGTTTGTCAAGGAGAGCACGCCGGCGACGGAGATACCTACTAACGGGTAGAAAATCCGGTTGCGAGTAAAGGGGTCTTTCGTCCTCCGATACCCCTGCACCAGTTTGACAATGGACCCCCCTACGAAGGAAAGGGCGACGGGTGTCATGAGATAGGTGGCGATCCCCAGCTCAAGATGGTAGACCCCCTCTTCCCAGTAGGCGTAACTTACGGTATAGCCCAGGGCGGCGGCGATGGCAAAGATGAGGCACAGTCCATAGCCTAAAGAAAGCCATAATAGAGGCTCAGATTTCCTGAGGAAGACGTGCACAAAGTGAAAGAAGGCCACGGAAGCGGACATGAGGGGCACAATCAGGAAACTGTTCCAGACAAAGGTACTCACGCCCGGGAAGTTGGCGTAGACCATGAAGGAGCCAAAGGCCCAGGCAGCAAGAAGGAAGACGTACCAGATAAAGAGCTGGTTAACCCTCCTTCTAAAGCTTTGCCGGGCCACCATCACTATGAGAACAAGGAAGCCGCAGAAAGCGCCCAGAGGAATAAGTGCACTAACACCCAAGCTCATAACAGAACACCCGTTTTCTCTAGCCCCTCCCCAGCAACCTGTTTATCACCTCATCCGGGGGATCTATTTGCGGCGGCTTTAGCTGATCCGAAGCAGCGCCGGCAGCTTGTTGCTCCAACATATACCTTTGAAATACCCCTTCCGGGAGCACGGTTACTCGCAACGGCTGAAAATGGAGCATATCTTCCAAAGCAGCATAGTCATGATCCAGCTCTTTTAAGCTACGATGGATGGCATAGCAAGCATCTGAGGGAGGATTATAATGATCCTTTAGCTCGATGTATACATGAAGCACGGGGCCATCATCCAGCACCTCTTTCCTCGCCGTCCAACCCTCATAGGAGAGCGTAGATTTGCTGATGGCCTTACTTATCGCCTTTTCCGTGAGGCGGGCAAAGCCGCAGATGTCGATAATGCCATCAACTCGAGCGTCAACAGCTATCTGGGGAAGATTTATGTTTAGCCTCTCATTGCGCAGTGCGGTTACTTTGATCATATCGCCAATCCTATATCTGACAAAGGGCCCCCCCTGAAGGCTGGTAAACACCAGCTCGTATCTATGCCCTGCCTCAACCTGGTTCAGGAGCACGGTCAATGGCTGATAGCCGGGATCCTGCTTCGATTTCAGGTGTTCCTCCTCAGGAATGAATTCAAGGAAGACAATAGTAGGGACAAAGGTCATGTCCTCATAGTTCCAGGTTTGCATGGCAATGATACCCGCCTCAGCGCAGGCATAGGTCTCCAAGGCGTGTCTTCCCCAATAGTATGCTATCTTTTCCCTAAAGACCTGGCTGTCGGTGCCTGTGGATGCCAGTCCTTTCAGGGTCCAAAGATCCCTGGGAAGCAAAGGACGTCTTGCCAGCTTGCTTCTCAAGAGCCCCCTGGCCACGCGAGGCAGAGCCTTGAGGTTGGAAAAATAGTTGGAAATATTGGCCTTACTCATCCCCTGGCTGATCTGATCCCCTATCGCCACCAGGACGCTGGAAAGGGCAAAAACAAAGTCCAGCCCCTCGGAGACTGCTGAGGCGACACCTTGATCCATCCTTCTTTGAAAAGCCATCCTCTCCGCTTTGCCCATGGGAGGGAAAACATCAAGCACCAGCTCTTTATGCAGCGCCCGCGCCAAGGCCCCGGTAGGATAAGGGGGAGGAGCCATGCCGTAAAGAAGCTTATCATGATCCCGGAGAAGAATGTCGCCCCTTTCCCTACAGGAGGAGAAAATGGCCCAGGTAACGAGGTATGTCCCTATCTCATTGTACAGTCTCTCGGTAACAGGAACCCATTTGAAGCGGTATTCTGCAGACCTTCCTGAGGTGCGCTGCCAGAATAGTGGCGCCTCTGGCAAAACGTCCTCCCTTTTCGCCACCAGGTAGGGAGCATAATCCTCATAGGTGGTGAGGGGGACCTGACGGCGAAACTCCTCCACAGAGGTAGGTCTTGCACCCATCATTATCTGCCCCAGCTCGCAGTCGCTCAATAGCTCCAACTGCTCCAATAGTAGATGGCGCTGGGTATCCATGAACTCCTCAATGGTTAGATCGAGGAAGCCGCAATACTTCTGCCAAACGTCCTCGGTCTTGCCCGCACGCAGTAGCCCCGTGGCAGTGCTCATCTTGGAACCTCCTTTACCCTTAGTGCCCTCGCTCTAGCCTTACCCCATTGCTGATTAGCGTCTTCCCTTAACCAGTATACTTAGAACCTCTACGATGTCCTCTATCCGAAAGGGCTTTCTAATGAGAAACAGAGGTCCCAGGGACATCGCCTCTAGAGCTATGGGATCGTCACCATAACCGGTGATGATGGTCACTACCGCTTTCTTATCCTTTTCCTTTATGCCTGAGAGGGCCTCCACTCCACTGATGCCAGGCAACACCAAATCCAGGAAAATTAGGTCGAAGTGCCGCTTCCGCACCTCCTCTACAGCCTCCTCCCCAGTTCCCACAACCACCACCTTATAACCTTGCGCTGTAATGGCGTCTTTAAGCACTTCACGCACCCTGGGGTCGTCATCAACAACGAGCACATCCCCTTCACGGGCAATCGTCTGCCTGGCGATCCATTCATCCAGGATCTCTTTTTTGAACCTCCAGTTCCCTCCTACTTTGGAGGCGGGGATCCTGCCCCTCTGAGCCAGCTTGTAAACAGTCATGTAATTCAATTTGAGATAATCTGCTGCTTCCTTAGCGGTCATTAAACTTTGCACAAGAATCAACCCCCTTTTAGTCTGATTCGCCAGATTTTTGTCTTTTTTAGTGTAAGAGCCTATAGTTTATCACGATTTCGTGTAATATGTCAAGAGTATTATCCTCCAAAATCCTGACCTATCTTAATCAACTAAAATAGATTTCGGGTCTTTGGTCCGAGGGGGGGGCTTCCCCTTCCCTTGACATCCCCCTCCCTCCCATGATAAATTTAACGCCGGTCTAGACTCAAAAGGGCCGATTAGTTCCCAAGTTTTACAGAGGGGGATGCCATGCCCAACATGATCGCCAACATGATCGTTTGCGTGAAACAGATAGCTGATCCAGAGGCGCCGGCGGGCAGTTTTAGGGTGGACGAAGCGGCAAGGAAGGTTATTCCCGCCTCCGGTGTATCGCAAGTGGTCAGCCCCTTTGACGAACAGGCGGTGGAGGCGGCGCTAAGGATAAAGGATGCTCACGGCGGCAAGATCACCGTGCTCAGCCTAGGTAAGGACTTTGTTATGGATGTGATCAGGAAACCAATGGCCATGGGCGCTGACGAGCTGATCCTGCTTCAGGATCCGGCCTTTGAAGGTGCTGATAGTCGCTCCATAGCCTATGCCCTGGCCATGGCTATCGAGAAGATAGGGGAATATGACCTGATCTTCTGCGGAAGGCAAGCTGCGGACTGGGATGCCGGTCAGGTGGGCTCCGGCATCGCCGAGTTCCTGGGGATACCCAGCGTAACGGTGGCCAAGAAGGTGGAGCTTGTCGATGGCAATGTGAGGGTGGAGAGGGTGGTCACCGATGGCTATGAGGTGATCGAGGTTTCTCCACCCCTTTTGATCACGGTGAGCAACGAGCTCGGCGAGCCTCGGTATCCAAAGCTTAAAGGGATCATGGCAGCAGCGAGGAAGGAGGTGCCCACCTGGACCTTCCAAGATATTGGCGCTGACCCCTCAAAGCTCGGTGCCGCCGGGGCGCGCATCAAGCTGCTCAAGCTATTCATCCCCGTTCGCGAAGCAAAATGTGAAATCATCGAGGGCGAAAATCCTGAGGAGGCGGCAGCCAATCTGGCGCTGAAACTGAGAGAGGTTAAGTTAATATAATAGTGTTTCTATGGAGGTAACATCGATGGCTGAGAACAAAGGGGTGATGGTTTGTGGCGAGATTATCGAGGGGAAGCTGTCTTCCATCACTACGGAGTTGCTCGGCGGCGGAAGGGGGCTTGCCGATGCTTTAGGGGAGGAGCTCTCTTTAGTGTTAATGGGCAGCGGCGTTGGCCACCTGGCCAGTGAGGCTATCGCCTTTGGCGCAGACAAGGTCTTTGTCGTTGATGACCCCCTTCTTAAGGACTATCAGACCGATAGCTACGTGGCGGTCATGGAAAAGTTGGTTAAGCAGGTTTCGCCAAATATCCTTCTTTTGGGTCAGACGGCGATGGGGCGTGACCTGGCGCCCAGGCTGGCTTTCAGGCTGGACACGGCCGTATCCATGGACTGCGTGGAGCTCTCCATTGACCCTGAGTCCAAGCTCATGCTCCAGACGCGCCCCGTCTATGGCGGGAACGCCAGGGCGATTTACGCCTGCGAGGAAACCCGCCCCCAGATGGCTACGGTGAGGTCAAAGGCCATGGACCCGCTGGAAAGGGATGATTCCAGGAAGGGGGAGGTCGTCAGCATCGAGTCAGGGCTGGACCCATCCATGATCAGGACCAAGGTTGTGGAGAAGGTGAAGGAGGAGGTGGCGGGGATTAAACTGGAGGATGCCGAGGTTGTGGTCACTGGCGGGCGAGGCATGGGAAGCGCCGAGGCCTTCCAGGAGCTGGAGGCGCTGGCCAAGGTATTGGGCGCAGCTGTAGGGGCCACCAGGCCGCCCTGCGATAACGGTTGGGTGCCATCCTCCCTTCAGGTTGGGCTCACGGGGAAGATCGTTGGCCCCACCCTTTATATCGCCGTTGCCCTATCCGGCTCCAGCCAGCATATGGCGGGATGCTCCGGCTCCAAGAACATCATCGCCATAAACAAGGACGCCGAGGCCAACATATTCAAGGAGGCTCGCTTCGGGGTGGTCGGCGACTACAAGAAGGTGCTCCCCGCCTTCACCGCGAAGGTGAAGGAACTCCTCGGCGGCTGAGATAATAAAAGGCGAAAACACCGCCTAGCTAAGGAAGCCGGGCGGTGTTTTTTGTCCCCCTTCTTTAAGGACGCCCTTTGCTACTCCTTCTCCCTCTCGGCGATGATCCTCTGGGCAATGTGGGGCGGCACCTCCTCGTAATGGCTGAACCCCATCCGGTAGCTGCCCCTGCCCTGGGTCATCGAGCGCAGGTCTATGGCGTAGCGCTGGACCTCGGCGAGGGGAGCCTGGGCCTCAATGATGTTAAGTCCATCCTGGGGGCTCATGCCCAGCACCTTGGCCCGCTTGCTATTGAGATCGCCGATAACATCGCCGGTGAGCCCCTCGGGCACAGTGATTCGCATGTTCACTATCGGCTCCAGGAGCACAGGTTGCCCCTGAGAGAGCCCCTTCCTCACGGCATGGGCTCCGGCGATCTTAAAGGAGATGTCAGAGGAGTCCACGGAGTGATAGCTGCCATCGTAGAGCGTCACCTTTATGTCAACAACGGGGTACTTTGCCACCACCCCTTCGTTTAGGGCCTCATGAACACCCTTCTCCACCGCAGGGATATAATTTTTTGGCACCACGCCCCCCACCACCCTATTGCCGAACTCACAGCCTGCCCCTCTAGCTTTTGGCTCCAGCTCCAGAAAGACATGCCCATATTGGCCGTGCCCCCCCGTTTGCTTCTTATGCTTATACTCAGCCTTTGTCGAGATGGCAATGGTCTCCTTATAGGGAACCTTGGGGGTCTCCATCCTCACATCGACGCCGAATTTGCGCAGCATCTTTTCGGAAGCCACCTCAAGCTGGGCTTCACCCATACCGGAGAGGATGGTCTCCAGGGTGTCGGGCTCCCGACGCACCTGAAGGGAGGGGTCCTCCTCGGTGAGCCTTGCTAGGGCTGTTCCCATTTTATCCAGGTCTGCCTTCGTCTTGGGGTGCACGGCAACGCTAAAGACGGGCAGAGGAGATTCCATAGAGGGCAAGCTCAGAGGATGTTCTCGACCACAGAGGGTGTCTCCGCTGCTTGTCTCGGCTAGCTTGGCCACAGCCCCAATATCACCAGCGATCAAGTGAGGCACGGGCTCCTGAGCCTTGCCCCTGAGCACATAGAGTTGCCCAATTCGTTCCGCCCGATTTTTGGTGCCATTCCACACCGTGGAATCGCTATAGATGGTACCCGAATAGACCCGAAAGTAGCTAAGCCTGCCCACATAGGGGTCGGCGCTGGTCTTAAACACCAGAGCAGCCAAGGGAGCGGTGGGGTTGAGATCGATGGTCTCCTCCTCCTTTGAAAGAGGGTTTATCGCTGAGAGCTGGTCACGATCTTTGGGGGAGGGCAGGTAATCACAGATAGCGTCCAGCAATCTGGTGATGCCCAGGTTCTGTAACGCGGAGCCCACTAAAATGGGCACAACCTGCCCGCCAAGGGTCGCCGCTCGCAGCCCTTGGCAGATCTCCTCCTCGGTGAGCTCCTCCCCCTCCAGATATTTGGCAATGAGGTTATCGTCTGTCTCGGCAACGGCCTCCACCAGCTTCTCCCGAAATTCCTCAGCCTGGCTCCTCAGGGAATCGGGTACCTCCCCCTCCTGCCACTGCGGACCCATGTAGGCTTTCATTTTGGTGAGATCGACCACACCCTGAAAATCCTCCTCGGAGCCGATAGGCAGCTCTATGGGGAGGCACCTCTTGCCGAAATTGGCCCAAAGCTCCTCCAAAGTCTTAAAGAAATCGGCATTCTCCCGATCGATCTTGTTGACAAAGATGAGACGGGGGATTTTTTGTTCCTCGACATAGCCCCAAACCAACACGGTACCCACCTCAACGCCGGAGGCAGCACATAGAACAATGACCGCTCCATCGGCGATGTGCACCGCAGCCTTTGCCTCAGTGACAAAGTCAGCATAACCTGGGGTATCGATAGTGTTCACCTTGAACCCCTTCCAATCACAGGGAAGCATTGAAAGGTAAATGCTGATCTTTCGCTTTACCTCCTCTGGGTCGTAGTCTGAGGTGGTATTCCCGTGGTCCACCTTGCCGAGACGGGTGATCGCCCCCGAGTTGAAGAGCATGGCCTCGGAGAGCGAGGTCTTCCCCGCCCCGCTATGGGAAAGCAGAACAACGTTGCGCATCTGCTCCATGCCATAGTGCATAAACTATCCCCCCTTTTTTCTCTCCTCGGCGCAGCCCATTATAACCTTTTTCAGGGCACCGTGGCAATGCTCCTTTTGGTGTTGCCTGGGCCATGGTTAGGTGCTATAATCGGCAAGTCTGCCGCTTAGGGGGAGAAAATGAAGCTAAGCCGTGAAGAAGTAAAGCACATCGCCCTCCTTGCTCGGTTGGGTCTCTCCGAGGAGGAGATGGAGAGATTTAGGGGACAGCTTTCCAATATCCTGGAGAACTTCGAGGTTTTGAAGCAGGTAGATACCAGCGATGTTCCGCCCACGGCATATCCGATCTCTCTGGAGAATGTGGTCCGAGAGGACGAGGCAGCCCCCTCCTTTACCCAAAGCGAGATCCTGGCTAACGCTCCCCGCCAGGAGGAGGGCTGTTTCAGGGTGAGGGCGGTGCTGGAGTAATAAATGGGGGTCAAGAATGGATCGGTCTCTTTTTGAGCAGCTCGATAAGTACCTATTTAATCCCAGCTCTGTGGCTGTGGTCGGCGCATCCGACATGCCCGGTAAATGGGGATTCAACATCATCAACCGCCTCCTAGAGACAAAAGACGATAGAAAGATCTATGCCATAAATAACAAGAGGCCCAAGGTGCATGGGTTAAAGACCTACAAAACGGTGCGCGATGTGCCCGATGCGGTGGATTTTGCGGTCATCGCCATCCCCTTCACCGATGTTCCCGCGGTTATGGAGGATTGCGTCGCCAAGGGGGTTAAGGCTGGGCTCATCGTCTCCGCCGGGCTGGGAGAGACCGGGGAAGAGGGGGCGAAACTGGAGCAGGAGATGGTGGCCATCGCCAGGAGGGGGGGGATGCGCTTCGCCGGACCGAACTGTATGGGGCATTTCAACACAGGGGTGAATTTTTACACCACTGCCTTTTTTGAGCCTGTAAAAAGAGGGAATCTAGGGATTGTGGCCCAAAGTGGGGGCTTTGCCGGACATATTATGCACTGCGGGATGGAGATGGGGGTAGGATTCAGCAAGGTCATCTCCAGTGGCAATGAGGCCGACCTTCACCTTGAAGACTACATCGAGTATCTGGCTCAGGACCCGGAGACTAAGGTTATTGGCGCCTATGTGGAGGGATTTAGAGAGGGGAGACGCTTCCTGGAGACCGCTAAAGAGGCCACAAGGAAGAAGCCTATCATTATTATGAAGGTGGGCAGAACAACCGCGGGGGCAAAGGCAGCAAGGTCGCATACCGGCGCCCTTTCAGGCTCCGATATCATCTCCGATGTGGCCCTTAAGCAAGCGGGGGTGATCAGGGTGGATGAGATCGAGGAGCTCTTCGACATCGCCGCCGCCCTCCTCCGTCAACCCCTGCCCAAGGGGAGAAGGATAGGGATATTGACCGGGGGGGGAGGTCATGGCGTGGTCGCCACCGACGCCTGCGCAAGGCTGGGGCTGGAAATAGCTGACCTATCGAAAAGCACTATCGAGAAATTGGATCAGGTTCTGCCACCGCGCTGGCCCCACGCCAACCCCGTGGACACAGTGGCTGCCCCCTTCGTCACCTATCCCTGCCTCTGGCCCATCATGGAGGATGAGAACGTTGACGCCGTCCTCGCCGTCGGTTCCATAGGGACGTCGCCCTGGTGGCGAAGAGCGGGCTACCTCCCCATCGCAATGCCCTCCCACTTGAGGGATGAGGCGATGAGATGGATGGACTTGATCGAGGCCGAAGAGATAGAGAATCTGGACATCGCCATAGAGCGCATGGAGCAACATCAGAAGCCGATCATCATTACCGGCATGATGATGACCCCCGAACTTAAAGAGGCAGCAGTATTTAAGAAGCTGGAAGAAATTGGGCTCTTGGTTTATCCCACCCCGGAGAGAGCGGCGAAGGCCCTCGCCCACCTCTGCTGGTATAGCGAATACCTTCGCCAGACCGGTTCATGGGAGTAAGAGGTTGAACCTCTATAACCTGACCATTCATCAGGCTCATCAGCTACTCAAGAGTAAAGAGGTCTCCTCTATGGAGCTAACTAAGGCGGTGCTAAAGCGTATCGCTGAGGCTGAGGAGAAGGTTCGCGCCCTTGTCACCGTGACCGAGGAGATCGCTCTCCTCCAGGCAGAGCAAGCAGATCAGCGAATTCGTGCCGGCGATTTTACCCCCCTTACCGGTGTCCCCGCAGTGATCAAGGACAATATGTGCACCAAGGGGATTCGCACCACCTGCTCCTCAAGGATGCTGGAGAACTTTGTCCCACCCTACGATGCTACGGTGGTGGAGTGGCTCAAGGACGCCGGATTGGTGATGGTGGGAAAGGGGAATATGGATGAGTTCGCCATGGGCTCATCCAATGAGCACTCGGCTTTTGCTATCACCCCAAATCCCTGGGACCTAAGCCGTGTCCCCGGTGGCTCAAGTGGGGGGCCGGCGGTAGGGGTCGCTGTTGGCGAGGCGATCTATGCCCTCGGCTCAGACACCGGAGGGAGCATCCGCCAGCCGGCGGGATTCTGCAATATCGTTGGCTTTAAACCCACCTATGGCAGGGTCTCAAGATACGGCCTGGTGGCCTTCGCCAGCTCCCTGGACCAGATCGGGCCGATGACCAAGGATGTTACCGACTCAGCCCTAGTCATGAATTTCATCGCCGGCTACGACCCCAGGGATTCCACCTCGGTGAATTATCCCGTTCCCGACTACACAAAATCGCTCATCCCCGATCTCAATGGGCTTCACCTCGGCGTTCCCAAGGAATACTTCGTCGAGGGGATGCAAGAAGGAGTCGAGGAGGTGATGCGCACCGCTATCGCCAAGCTCGAGGAGCTGGGGGCAACGGTGGACTGGGAGGTCTCGCTGCCCCATACAAAATATGCCCTGGCCGCATACTATCTCATCGCCCCCTCAGAGGCTATGGCGAATCTCGCTCGCTACGATGGGGTGAAGTATGGCTTCTCCTATGAGGGCGAGAGCATGTGGGATGCGATGGAGAGGACCAGGCAGCTCGGCTTTGGCCCTGAGGTGAAGCGGCGCATCATCCTGGGCACCTATGCCCTGTCCGCAGGCTACTACGATGCCTACTACCTGAAGGCGCAGAGGGTGCGCACCCTGATCAGGCGGGAGTTCGCGGAGGCCTTTGAGAGGTACGATGCCCTGATCACCCCCACCTCGCCAACGGTTCCCTTCAAGATCGGGGAGAAGGTGGATGACCCCCTCCAGATGTA
>Ga0209979_1002974_pt1 | contig 15417 bp, 18 predicted proteins | sample AnhtaG_FD_183114 | JGI IMG/M metagenome (GOLD analysis project Ga0209979, IMG submission 183114) | Deep subsurface microbial communities from Anholt, Denmark to uncover new lineages of life (NeLLi) - Anholt_01485 metaG (SPAdes) (version 2) | ecosystem: Environmental > Aquatic > Marine > Oceanic...
TTGTTCATCCCCTCAGATGAGTTTACTGATGAAATGGGTGAAGTTGATTAAAAAGATTCACTTTTGGGATTTACCTGCGGAAAGTGCGTTGCATAAGAACAACTTCTTTATTGACAATTGCTGAAATTGCTATTGGGTCTGTTCTTTCAAGATATATCTTTCTTTGTGTTGAGAAACCACACTTTTCACACTGCAAATAAGTGTAATACTTTGGATTTAGCAAAATATTTCATTAAAGATACGGGCATTACTAAAAGACAGTCTGGACATATCAAATGGAAATGGTCTGTATCATCAATGCCAACTCCTGAACCATCTGAAACATATTGATAATTCATATCTAATTTTTTATTTTGATAAATTATTTTTCTAGCATTCATAACACACTCACCTATGCATATTAATGAGGACATTTTTCTGAAAAGACGTGATTCAAACAATGATAATGATTTTTTGAATTCATTACTATATCAGAAATTTCTTGGGCTAATTCTGTTGTAATTGAAAAATCAACATCTGCGAAATACCCATGAGTTTGTCCAGAATTATAAGAAAAATATTTGTCCTTCATGTAGTCTTTATTATTTATAGCGAAATCATTAAAAATTTTATCAATTTTATTTACTGCTTCAGGAACTAAATTGCATGTACAGGTATTCATGTCAAATTTAATTGTAGCATATTTTCTTGCTTTTTCTATTACTAGAAAGGGTTTGTTAATTTTCATACAACTTTTCCATGCTTCACTGAATTGTTTATTATTTCTTTGATTGATAATTTTAACAGTCATTAGGTTTTACTTTGAATTTATACGATATAAATATTTTTTGAACCCGTTTTGAATACAATTATTGATTGTTTGTTACCAAAATTGATAACCAACATTAAAGATTCCTAATATGTTAGCTTCTTTGGTTTCCGCCCTGAAAATCCTGTGATATGGAATTGACGTCCCCTTACAGGTCTCAAAAAATGACCTGCCAATAGTCTTAATTGATGAACCAGATATTATCTTGGTATTATTGGGTGCCCCTCTGTGAATATAATATATTTCACAACGACCAAGGACGAATCATTTCCATTTAATCTCATTAAAATGTCCCTGAGATAATCTGATTTAAACAATTGACTCATAATAATCCAATGAATCAGATCTAATCGGTAATTTGATAAATCACCATGTCCTTTATATCAATAAAATTGTTGTGAGTTGACATTTATGAAACATGAACTAATGGAAATATTATGCTGTCCGATGTGTAAAGGTGATCTGGTCCTTACAGTGGATGAAGAAGACGATAAAGAGATCATTAAAGGTTCATTGTTCTGCAGTAAGTGCAATGAACATTATCCCATCGAAGACGGCATTCCAAATATGCTTCCACCAGATTTGAGAGATTAAATATCGAGGGATCTGTGCTACAAATCCATATAAACCGGAATAAAATAAACTCAATCGAGTTTGAAAAATCTGAGATAAAAGTGCCACTGCGACCTGGTGGAGAATGCAGTTTCGAAATTGCTTTTATAAATTATGGCACTCCCACCCGCGTGCATTTATCAGCTACTGATAGTATCAGGGATTATGTAACATTCCTGCAAGACAATCCATATGTAACAAACCAGGAATGGGTGCCAGTAGTAGTAAAGCTTCCATCCGATATTTCTATTGGTGAAGGAAAAATAAAGGTTACTACCGGTTATGGTTCACATACTGAAACTATTAAGGTTCATATAGGTGAACAAAAGGTTGAATCAAAACCAAAACCCTCTGTTGATGTGGATACAAGACTTGGAAACTCAAAATATAACGTGGAAAAACCAAAGACAAGGGATAGAAAAGTAGATGTATCGGCCGGTGAAAAGAAAATAAGAAAACCCATCAAACATGAAAACGTGGTAATACCGTTTTTAATGATCTTGCTTATTATATGGATCTTATTGATCACATTTGTTATTGAAATACTTGATCCTGGGTTGGGTGCTCTATCAGTGTCGATTATTTTAATATCTCTTATTTTTTATGGTGCAATTAGTTTAATGTCAGCAAATAGTACAAAAAAAGAGGAATAAGATATCATGAAATATGTCATAGTAACCGGAGGTGTAATGAGCGGGCTTGGGAAAGGCATTACAGCAGCCTCGATGGGACGGATCCTTAAAAATAAAGCATATGATGTCACAGCTATAAAGATCGACCCTTATATCAACCTCGATGCAGGGACCATGAACCCATTCCAGCATGGAGAAGTATATGTGTTAAAAGATGGGGGGGAAGTAGATCTTGATCTTGGTAACTATGAGCGATTTTTAGATATTGAGCTAACAAGCGAACACAACCTGACGACCGGGAAGATATACCAGACAGTAATTAATAAGGAGCGTAGAGGCGATTATCTGGGTAAGACTGTACAGATCATCCCCCATATTACTAATGAGATCAAGGAAAGGATAAGGAAGGTCGCAAAAAACAGTGGTGCTGAGATATGCCTGGTAGAAGTCGGCGGCACTGTAGGCGATATCGAAAGCATGCCGTTCTTGGAAGCTGTCAGGCAATTGCACAACGAAGAAGCTGAAGAAGATGTGGTATTAATACATGTGACCCTGGTACCTATGGATGCCCAGGGAGAGCAGAAGACCAAACCCACCCAGCATTCTGTCAAAGAATTAAGGCAGTTAGGCCTGCATCCTGACATGATAGTTACCAGATGTAAAAAACCAGTATTAGGGGACACGAAGGAAAAGATCGCATTATTTTGTGATGTCCAGGCAAAAGCAGTAATAAGCGCCCATGATGCTGAGGATATTTATATGGTTCCCCTGCAAATGGAACAGGAAGGGGCTGATGATTATCTTCTTTCCAAACTGGACCTGAAACCCAAACAAAATCTAAGGGAATGGGACAAGATGGTTGATAAGATGCGATCGACCACCGGGATCGTGCAGGTGGCTGTTGTGGGAAAATATACTGACCTTGAAGATTCATATCTGAGCATCAGGGAAAGCCTAAAGCATGCAGGCATAGAGGCGGGATGTAATGTGAAAGCCTCCTGGATCGATGCCGAAGAACTGGAGAACGATCCTAACGCTATTGTTAACTTATCTAAGTTTGACGGGATACTGGTTCCCGGCGGTTTTGGAGTTAGAGGGACTGAAGGCAAGATTGCTGCTATTACTTATGCAAGGGAAAATAACGTGCCATATCTGGGCCTTTGCCTGGGTATGCAAATGGCAGTGATTGAATTTGCCAGAAATATGGTGGGATATAAAGATGCAAACAGTTCTGAACTATCAGCTACTGAACATCCGGTGATCGATCTGCTCCCTGAACAGGAAGGTGTGGTTGATATGGGTGCTACTATGAGGCTTGGAGATTATTATGCAGACCTGATCCCGGGAAGTTTGGCTGAGAAGCTCTATGGCACAAACCATATTGTTGAGCGTCATCGTCACAGATATGAGGTAAATCCTCAATTTATCGAAGCAATAGAAGCAAAAGGAATGAAATTTACAGGTAAGAACAAGAACAGGATGGAGATCGCTGAGATACCTGATCATAAATTCTTTTTTGCTACCCAGTTCCATCCTGAGTTCAAGAGCAGGCCCAACAGACCTTCGCCTCCATTTTTAGGATTTGTCCAGGCTATGCTGGATAAAAATAATTAAAGACAATCTTTGCTGATGTCTGGATATTTCTAATGATGATACATAATTTACAAAAAAAACAGTGATGGCACATGCAGGCAAATATTAATAAATCCACACTGAAAGGATCCATTTTTGCACCCCCTTCCAAGAGTTATACCCACAGGGCCATTGTCATGTCTACGCTTACTGACCAGGCTGTGGTACATCGTCCACTCATTTCTGCTGATATAATGGCTTCAATAAATGCATGCAGATCCTTAGGTGCAACTATTGTTGAAGAAAATGACAAACTTATTATCAGTGGTGTAAGGGGCAGGCCAACAATACCTGACAATATAATTGATGTGGCAAACAGCGGCACTACACTGCGATTGATCATGGCAGTCAGTGCATTATGTGCCGGAGAAACTGTATTAACCGGGGATGATTCTATTCAAACCCGTCCAAATACGCCTTTGATAGAAGCATTGAACCAGTTAGGGGCGAAAGTAATTTCAACAAAAAATAACGGCACAGCTCCTATAGTGGTCAAAGGACCCATGTCAGGTGGGGAAGCCGTGGTAGACGGCAATATTAGCAGCCAGTTCTTTTCTGCTCTGCTCATTGCCTGTCCTTTATGTCCTGAAAAGACTTCGATCAAAGTAAATGGAACATTGAAATCCAGACCATATGTGGATATCACGTTAGATATGCTAACAATGGCAGGCATCTCCATAATATTGAATGAAGACCATAGAGGTAATATTACATTTACCATTCTGCCTGGCCAATCATATTCATTTAGCGAATATACAGTTCCAGGCGACTTTTCCTCAGCATCCTACCTGTTAGCAGCCGGTGCTTTGGCAGGTGAAGAGATTACAGTTGAGGGATTATTCCCAAGTCATCAGGGAGATGCAGCCATTATACCTATCCTGCAAGATATGGGTGCTGACCTTCAATGGGACAAAGATCGTGGTATAGTAACAGTCAGAAAAAGCCGACTAAAAGGTGTAACAGTAGATGTAAGTATGACACCTGACCTGGTCCCGACATTAGCAGTATTAGGAGCAGCAGCCCAGGGAGAAATGGTTATTGAAAATGCTGGACATGTCAGGTTTAAGGAAACGGACCGACTGCATGCCATGACAGTTGAGCTTGCTAAAATGGGTGTCAATATTAAGGAAGAACCTGACCTGCTAATTATTAAAGGTGGAAAGATGCACGGTTCAAATGTAAGCGGTTGGCATGACCACCGTATTGTAATGGCCTTAACTGTGGCAGGTTTTGTAGTTGGGGGCACATCAATTGATACAGCTGAATCAGTGAATATTTCCTTCCCTGGTTTTTTCGAAAATATGAAAAAGCTTGGTGGAGAGATTATTCTCGATGAAATAAATTAATAGATGTAATGTAGTGTTTTCACCTCAATCCAGGTTTTTGAACGGCGCTCTCCCTTTAGAGCATGAAACACCCGAAAAGGTTAAAAAGGATGTAATAATTTATAAGGACAATCTCAGGATAGTCCATTATTGCTTTGTTAGTAATCAGACTTCTAGAATTTTAGTATTATGGTGACGAATTTGATTGAAAATGTGTGTTTTTTAATATTAATAAATATTATTGTCTTACCCACAGGTCATCAAAGAAATAATTCTTTAAATCTTATAACTTGATCAGCAAAGTAAACGGCTAACCAAATTTGATTGAGGTAATCAAAATTTGACAACAATCTGTTGTCAAGGTATCGTGCATTATGAGGTGCATGAAATGCCAGCGATCAGTAGCTGGAAAAGGAGGATTAATGGTTAATGTTAGAAGAAATGCAGAAACGAAAATCAGAATTAAAAGTAAAATCTGAAGAATATAAGGAAATGCGAAATAAGCTCAATACTGAAGCTAGTACACTGGCATCAAAAAGAAATGAGCTGAATAAGCGTACAAAAGAACTCATTGATGAAGCTCAAGAACTTAAAAACTTGAGAGATTCAAATAATGCATCTGTCAGGGAGAATAAAGTCTTCCGCGACGAATTTAATGAAAAAGCGAATAAGATTTTTGCCCAGATCGATACGATCAGGAAGGATTTAAATCTCAGTGATGGCCCATCCCTCAAAGCTCTAAGCCAGGAAATAGAACATCTTGAATTCAGACAGCAGACTGAAGTGTTGGAGTCAAATAAGGAAAGGGTATTGGTAGAAACGATATCCCACCTCACCGAGGATTTTAAAAAAAAGAAACAACAGCTTGAAGGGAATCAGGAAATTAAAACCTTTTTCGAAGATGCCCAGAAATTAAGGGATGAAGCTTCTGTATATCACGATAAAGTAAAAGAATTTGCTGATGCTGCACAGGAATATCACGATAAGATGATTAAGACGTTCAAAGAAGCAGATAAGATACGCGTCGATTCTGACAAAGTTCATAGAGATTTTGTTAAAATCCAGGAATCTGCTGATGAGCAACATAGGCTTTTCATAAAGACCCAAAAAGAGATCCGTGATTTTGATAAAATTATCATCGGCCTTAAAAGGACAGGCAAAACTGGTAAGGAAATTACTACCAAAGCTGCTGTCAAAAAGGAAGCAGAAGATATATATTCACAATTTAGACTTGGCGAGAAGATCAGTACCGAAGATTTATTGATACTTCAGAGATCAGGGATGCATTAAGCATCCCTTTTAATATTCCGATCCAATTCGTTATTGACAAGTATAATGCAATGATCAGCATGCAGGCTGACAGGCCCTATATTTATTATTTTTGATCCTGCATCCTTAATTACGGATTCTTCTTCTGGTGTCATTCCTAAATGATCACCCAGTACGAATACAACATCATCGAGCAATGGTTTTTTATCAATTTCCCTAATATCAATACCATCCTCTGATAAATAGAACATTCTTTTATTTTCAGCCCCATCCATAAGCTCACGCAGAATATCCTCCAGACCTCCGGTTCTTATCCATACCCCGAGGGTAGATTGTTTCCAATAGGATCCGGCACTTTTCTCAAGAGCTTTCTTTATAAGTGAACCGCTACTTCGTTCGTCAGGGTTAAGGTAGCGTACACTCTCACCATCAAACTTTACGATCTTTGAACTTCCAGGTTCACCCAGAAGTACCAGATAGATCACTACATCCCGTCGCAGGTCGTGACTTAAAAAAAGGGCTGAATTCACACATCGGCACAGTATATCCATTCTCCCGCCAGTGCCAGGCAGGTCATTCAGGTTGAAATTACTATCTGTCCGGGCTTTATGGCCCACTATAATGAACTCTCGCATACAGATACAAGATGCATAATAATATATTTGCCTAACGATAAAGGGAAAAGAGGTGCCATAGATGAAACTGCTTGCTTTATCCGATCTTCATGGGGATTATTCAAAAGTTGATGCTATAAAGCATTGTGCCGGGAATATCGATGCTGTACTTATAGCGGGTGATATTACTAATTTCGGACCTGACAGCGATGCCAATAAACTACTTGACATGTTCGATGTGCCCATATTGGCCATACCTGGAAATTGCGACCATCCAAGTATATTGGAAACACTTGAAAAATCCGACGCCATTAACCTGCATAAGACCTGTCATGCCATAGGTGAGGTAGATTTCATTGGACTGGGAGGTTCTAATACCACTCCTTTTAACACCCCGTTCGAGATGACAGACCAGGACATTGAAAAATCATTGGAAGATCTGTTTGATAAAAGCCGTGCCTCAAGAACTGTATTATTGAGTCATGCCCCGCCCCGGGGGTATGTAGATGAATTACCAATAGGGCATGTAGGCAGTCCGGCCATAACAAAATTCATGGACCGCCTGAGTTTGATCGTATGCGGTCACATCCATGAAGCCAGGGGTATAGCCAAAAAAGGTAATACAAACATTGTAAATGTTGGCGAGGCTTCTAAAGGATATGGTGCTCTGATCACAATAAACGATGATATCTGTATAGAATTTATTGAAGTGTAACTATGAAAATTGCAGTAACAGGCAAAGGCGGTGTGGGAAAGACCACGCTGGCAGGGACATTGGCACGGCTGTTGGCCAGGGACGGATTGGATGTACTGGCTATTGATGCGGATTCAGATATGAACCTGGCATCCGCTTTAGGGATTGAGATTCCTCCCTCTCCATTGACAGACTACAAAGAATTCATTGATGAACGTGCCGGAGGTCAGGCAGGAATGTTCAAACTGAACCCGAAAGTGGACGATGTAGTGGAGCGTTTCGGAATTACCGGACCTGACGGGGTGAGGATGCTGGTCATGGGTACTGTCGAAAAGGGCGGTTCAGGGTGCATGTGCCCGGCATCTTCATTTTTGCGAGCCCTGTTGAAACATGTGGTGTTCAAGGAATCTTCATTTGTAATTCTTGATATGGAAGCAGGTATCGAACATCTGGGCAGGGGGACCACAAGAGGGATTGACCTGATGATAATTGTGGTGGAACCTGGTAGCCGGAGTATCGAAACTGCATCCCGGATAAAAGATCTTGCAGGTGATATCGGGATCGGGAGATTGGCTGCTGTGATAAATAAGGTAAGGGATGCAGAAATTAAAGAGATCGAATCCAGACTTGATTCAATGGGAATACCGGTATTGGGTTCAATACCCTATGATAATTCAATGATAACAGCAGATCTTAATAACCAGTCCCCTGTTGAGACCGAAGGATCAGCACTTGAAGCATTAAAAGAGATAAAAAACCGTTTGATAGCTGGTGAATACTAGATATAATTGGATTTTGTTATGACCAAAAATAGCCATCTTGTAGCTCAATATGCTCAGCTCGCCATGATATTAGAGGTTTGTGCCACCCCAAAACCAGGTAACATCGATAGAGACCATAATTACCCTGATACACAATTCGAGCATTTTCTTGCTTCAGCAGTAAGTGTATATCCTGTAATGAAAAAAGCATCAACTGACAGTAAGGATATTGGCCGATATATTTATTCGGCAGTTATGGAAAGTGCAAAATGGCAAAGTGGGGGAAACACCCATTTTGGTGCATTCATATTGTTAGTACCATTGGTAATGGCAGGTGGAAGAATTGCGGATAAAATTGACAAGACAACCAGTATTTTTCCTGAACTTAACAAGCTAACTGTGGAATTAATAAAAAATACAGATACCAATGATGCCGTGGCACTATACCGTGCCTTTGAATCGGCTGGTGTAAGGGTAAAGGACGTAGGTGATCTTGATCTGAATGACCCCTCCTCAATTGAGGAAATACGAACAAAGGGAACCACCCTTTACCAGCTAATGGAGATATCTTCTTCTTATGATATGATCGCCAGGGAATGGACTGCAGGTTACCCGCTGACATTCAAATGTGCAAATAGTATTCTGGAAAAATACAATTCTACAAATATCAATGATGCTGTTGTGTGGACATTTATGGAGATACTTGCTGACAATCCTGATACATTTATTCAGACAAAGTCTGACAACCAGATTGCACAGAAGGTTTCTGATCAGGCTAAGCAAATAGTGGATAAGATCAATAATTCAGGGTTTGAGAATACACGTGAGGATATCATGAAATTGGATGAACAGTTCATCAAAGATGGTATCAATCCCGGGTCTACTGCCGATATAATTATTGCCGGTCTTTTTGTTGCTTTGTTAGGAGGATTGAGATTTTGAAAATTGATCTGGACCAATACGGGATATTGGAAGGGATTAATGAGACTATTATTACTACAATCTCTTTGGATGGCAGGTTCAATGCCGCCCCGATAGGTATAATCAGGCGGGATGGGAAACTCATGGTCCGGATATATACTGAATCCCATACGTGTACCAATATACAGGACACAGGACTCCTTGCAGCCAATATAGTGGATGATCCTGTATTGTTTGTGCAGTCAGCTTTGGCAGACCTGGATGACACAATGTTTGAAACAATAAAAACCGATAAATATGGCATTTTTCCCATTTTGAACAAATCTTCTGCATGGATTATTTTCAAGGCTGATTATGAAAAGGGAAGTAAAACAATACAGGCAGAATTGTATCCGATCACAGGTGAGATTAGAAGATCTGGTATAACAACCATTAATCGCGGATTTAATGCTGTTATCGAAGCAACAATCCATGCTACCAGGTATATTGTTTTTAAAGATGAGAAATATTTAAGAAAGATTAAGACATTTAAAAATATAATTAATAAATGCGGTGGGAATCGCGAAAAAGAAGCTTATGAATTAATAATTCAATTGTTATAAATTGATAAATCAATTATTATGAATTATCCGGGTTCGAAAAGGATTATACAAAAATGTATGAGATGATAATAAGTATAAAAAACAAGTCTTATATTACTGATTATACTGGAGGCAAAATTGACACAAACCAATGATTTGCTTAACGAAATCCTTTCAAACCTTAATAACATTGGCAATATAGAAGCAAGCGCAGTGGTTAGCAGAGATGGTTTATTGATAAATTCAAATATACCTGGGGGTGTGAAAGCTGAAACCTTTGCAGCTATGGCAGCTACCATGCTTGGAGCTGCAGAAACTGCGACTGCAGAACTTAATAAAGGTTTACCCAACAGAGTAATTGTTGAATCAAAAAATGCAAAATTGGTATGTATGGGATCCGGGCCAAAGGCATTGCTGGTTGTTTTGACTAAATCTGATACAGGTTTAGGACTTTACCTTGTAGAACTAGAAAAAGCTGCATCACAAATTAAGGATATTATTTAGAGGTTATTATGAAACAGGTTATTTCAGGAATTTCCGGTCTTGATGAGATACTTGGAGGGGGATTTATACGCCCGTCCACAATGTTAATTGCGGGTGTCACCGGCACCGGTAAGACCACTATTACTATGCAGAGTATATTCAATGCTGTAAAAGAAGATGAGGTTTGCATGTTTATTACTGCAATGTCTGAACCCATTGCCATGATCAACAATTTTATGTCACGGTTCAGTTTTTACAATATTTCATTGATGGGAAAAGGAAATGTAAAATATGTGCCCCTTGACTCCTCTCTAATTAAGAATGGATCATTAGCGATCATTAATGAGATCGAGAAGAATATTGAACAAATTAAACCTGATCGTATTGTAATAGATCCGATAAACGTGCTGACATGCTGGATGAACGATAACGAGAAACGTGAGTTCTATTATGATCTATTTACTAAAATCAAGGAATGGAATTCTCTTGTTTTAATCACAAGCGAATTATTAGAAGATGATATTTGGAAGGATGAAGTAAGTTATGTGACAGACGGGATTATTTACCTTTCAAACGAAAAAGTTAGAGATACAAGAGTACGAAACCTGGAAGTACTTAAAATACGAGGCCAGGCTTACCAGGCAGGTAAACACTCATACAGGATCACCAACGACGGCCTGACTATTTATCCCATCCTGCAATCTGTCGAAAAACAGCTGCCTCTTAATGAGCGAACCACCACAGGGATAACAGGCCTTGATAAAATGATCGAGGGTGGATTAATTAAAGGTTCCAGTACATTGATAAGCGGCGGCAGTGGAACTGGAAAAACAATAATGGGGTTGCAGTTTGCAGTAGCATGTGCTTTAAAAGGGGAACCTGTTGTTTTTGTGGCTTTTGAAGAAGAACCTCAGATAATTAAGAATAATGCATTGGCTTTTGGTTGGGATATTGAGAAATTTGAAAATAAAGGATTATTGAAAATCATACCCAGTTCAGCAAATCAAATAGATATAAATGAAAATGCGATTGCCATTAAGAATCAAATTGAAGAGATAAGTGCACAACATGTGGTTATTGACAATATCAATGGTTTTAGATCCTCAGTTGGAGATGTGGATAAGCTCAGTGAACACGTAAATGTTCTATCGAAATATTTCAGATCAAACAATATTACGTCCATATTTATCAATGAAGTGCCTGAATTGATGGGATCCACTACAATTTCCGGGGATGGTACCACATTTATTCTTGATAATATTATACTTTTACGATATATTGAGATGGAAAGTGAGATGAAAAAAGCAATTTCAGTATTAAAAATGAGGGGCAGTAATCATGATAAAGAGATACGTGAGCTTGTTATTACGAAAAAAGGAATTGAAGTAAAACTTCCCTTTACAGAATATTCAGGCCTTATGTCAGGCAATCCGGTAAAATCAGCATCTCAGGCATTTGTAGAAGCTTTTAAAAAATAGAGTTAATTCATGACAATAGATTATTCATTTATTGCAATAGTAATCCATTTCTATACCTGGATATTAGTTAGTTTACTTATTCTAATAATGGCAGCTATAGGACTTTTTTATCAAAGAAAATTCCATTATAAAACAAGATATTACCTATTTTTTATTTCTGTAATTCTAACGCTGGGAGAAATCCTTCATATTGTAATTGCAGAATATGAGATGATCGAATTTATTGAAATGTTGGGAATATTGATTGCTGCTGTACTAAGCCTACGATTATACCAAAAAATGACTGAGGCGACTTGAATGTATCAAATATCAAGTTTGGTATTCCAGACAATTTCAAGTAGTGCACTTCTAACAATTATTTATATATTATATGGCCTCAGCCGGCGGTTAGGTGAGGCTATGCAAATAAAACATTATTATCATCTGTATTCCATCAGTTTTGCATTAATCTTATTATCAATACTTGCTCAAATTAATCTTATTTTCAATTCCATTACTATTTCTGAAATTCAAAACCTTCAGATTTTTGTTTTGATCAATCTTTTACTGGCAATAGGAGTTACATTCAGTATCATAGCCTGTTTAAAATACTGGGGTTGGCTGCTAAAAGAAATATTCTAACTAAAAAAATGGGTCTAAGATATGAGTTCAATAAGCAATAAATTCCTTTTTGGCTTTATTGTTATTCTCTTAGTTTCACTCCTCATTGCTGGAATAGTAGGGATATTTCTGGTAAATAATATGGTTACGACCAATCTCCAGCAGGATGTTGTGCATGATCTGGATGCTGCTGAAGTAATTTATCAATATCAATTAACACACGTAGAAGATGCAGTTGTGTATACATCTGGTTTTTCGAGCATACGTGATCCTTTGATCAATAATGATCCTGCAATGCTTCGTGAGGAAATTGTAAATATTTACGATGAATTATTTCGTTATGAGCTTGATATTTTTACAGTCATTGATAAAAATGGGATAGTGGTGGCCAGGGCAAGAAACCCTGCAGTCTATGGGGATCCTGCAATAAATAACACTCTTATTACATATGCTTTAAATGGGGTTACGGTCTCGTCCACTGAGATAATATCCAGTGAAGAATTATTAAAAGAAAGTGATTATCTGGCATCTAAGGCATATATGGATTTTACTCCAACTCCAAAAGCAAAACCCAGACCTGAGACTAACTCTTCATCTGGCATGATACTGATTACGGCAGCTCCTATCTATGATAATGACGGCAATATTATTGGCGTATTGTATGGGGCTGATCTGCTAAACCGGGATTATAATATCGTTGACAAGATAAAAAGTGCATTATATAAAGACAAAACCTACATCGGTAGAGATGTGGGCACAGCTACCATCTTCCAGGAGGATTTTAGGATCGCCACCAATGTCCCGACAGACACAGGTGAGAGGGCAATAGCCACCAGGGTATCACAGGAAGTAAATGAAGCAGTGCTGGAGAGGGGAGAAAACTGGAATGACAGGGCTTTCGTGGTAAATGAATGGTATGTTACAGCCTATAAACCCTTAAGGAATTTTGATGACGAAATTATAGGTATATTATATGTGGGGATTTTGGAAAAGCCTTACATAGATGCCCAGTATGATATTGTGAAGATATATCTGATATTTTTAGCTTTTGGTTTTCTTTTATCTATAATAATGGCACGTTATTATGGTAATGCCTTAACAAAACCGATCAATAAATTGATCAAAGGTACAGAAGCAATATCAAAAGGTGAATATAAGAAAATTGATGTAGGGACAGAAGATGAAATAGGAAAGCTTGCCGATGCATTTAATGATATGTCAGTTGAATTGCAAAAGACAATAGGTGAACTAATTTCATCAAAAAATGAAATCGCTACAATATTTGAAAGTATGAGTGATGTTGCCAGCGCACAGGACAAGAATATGAAGATTATCTTTGCCAATAAACAGGCAAAAAAAATATATGGTGAATCTATTATTGGTAGATTTTGTTATAATGTTTATGAGGGAAAATCTGACAAATGTGAAGACTGCCCGGTTCATAGTTCCCTTGAGACTGGAGAGGTTATGAGAACACTTCATTCTAACATAGATAACAAGGGTATTGTGAATTATCATGAAATCACTGGTTCCTCATTTAGGGATGAACTCAACAATATTGTTGGAACTTTGATGATACGAAGGGATGTTACTGAACAAAAGAAACTGGAGGATCAGATTAAAGATTCCTACAAAACTCTTGAGAATGCATTTAAAGAACTCAAAAAAATGGATGAAATAAAATCAGAGTTAGTTGCTAATGTTTCCCATGAAATCCGGACTCCTCTAACTTCCATTAAAGGATATACCGAATTAATGCTGGATGATTCTCTTGGTCCAATAACAGATATGCAAAGAAAAAGTCTTGCTATTATGCTGCGAAATATTGATAGATTATCCAGATTGATAACGAATGTTGTTGACCTGGCAAGATTTGATTATGAAGAGTTCGATATTTCTAATATCAGCCTCAATAATGTAATAGATTATTGCATAACTGATCTTGAAAAAATTGCAGAAAACAAAAAGATTACAATAACTGCAGAAATTGAAGATAATCTTTTTTTGGAAGGAAATGAAGATAGATTGATACAGGTTTTTATTAATTTGCTGGAAAATGCTACCAAGTTTTCTAAAACAGAAGGGGAAATTTTAATAAAAGCATATCATGAGGAGAATAATCTTCTTCATATTGAAATTAAAGACTCTGGAATTGGGATTCTCGAAGATGAACTAGAAAAGATATTTGATAGATTTTATCAGGTAGATTCCAGCTCCACCCGAAGCTTCGGCGGAACGGGATTGGGTCTGGCAATAAGTAAAAAGATAATTGAATTGCATAATGGTAAAATATGGGCAGAAAGTAGACTTGGTAATGGAAGTGTATTCCACGTGATCCTTCCTGTGGAGCAACCAAAATCTAATTTATGAATATATAAATAATGTTGGCAAGATATGAAATAATCTAATTGGAGGAGTAGTATTGGCAAAAAAAATAATGATAGTTGATGATGAACCAGATACGGTTGACCTTGTAAAACTGGTTTTAGAAACAGAAGGCTACGAAACTTCAGTAGCATACAGTGGCCAGGAGGCATTGGATAAGATCAGTTTTGAACGGCCGGATCTGGTGCTACTCGATATCATGATGCCTCATTTAGACGGATGGGCTGTTAGAAAGGAAATTGTAGAAAACGAAGAAACAAAGGATATACCTGTAGTCATGTTGACCGCAAAGGCCCAGCCCCTGGACAAGATGATCGGCCTGCATGTGGTGGGTGTAACTGACTATATAACCAAACCTTTCGGGCGTCAGGAGCTCATTGATCGGGTTAAAAAAGTCTTAGGTGAGTGAAAAATATAATTTTCCTCCCGATGACACAATACCAAAAAGACCCATTATTCCAACGAATATATCAAATGCGACTACAAATCCGTGTAAATCCGTGAAATCTGTGTCTTTTAATTTTCCTGACACAGATTAACGTACTATTATACATTTCGGTAGATTGTGAGGCAGGGTCGCTCCCTCACAAGATGCCCGAAATAGGATCTTGTCATTCAATAT
>Ga0209979_1002975_pt1 | contig 15402 bp, 12 predicted proteins | sample AnhtaG_FD_183114 | JGI IMG/M metagenome (GOLD analysis project Ga0209979, IMG submission 183114) | Deep subsurface microbial communities from Anholt, Denmark to uncover new lineages of life (NeLLi) - Anholt_01485 metaG (SPAdes) (version 2) | ecosystem: Environmental > Aquatic > Marine > Oceanic...
GTGAACACCGGCGTAGGGAGCGTTGAGGAGACCCGGGCTAGAATATTGAGGATAGCCGAAGAGGCTACGAGGCTGAAGGAATAGAAGTAGCCGGCTTCGAGTTCTTCAGGAGGTTTCAGTGAAATTTGACATCGCCCTTTTGCCCGGAGACGGCATTGGTCCCGAGGTTGCCGCTGAGGGGGCCAAGGTTCTCGAGGCGGTAGGGAGGAGATTCCAGCGCGAGTTTTCTCTTCACTATGGGGATATTGGCGGAATAGCCATCGACAGGTACGGGGCCGCCCTGACCCCAGAGACCCTGGCGATGTGCAAAAAAGGCGACGCCGTGCTCCTCGGGGCGGTCGGTGGCCCGAAGTGGGATGACCCTAGAGCCAAGGTTCGCCCTGAGGATGGGCTTCTCGGTCTACGCAAAGGGCTAAGGCTCTTCGCCAACCTGCGCCCGGTCAAGGTTTTCCCCATGCTCATCGACTCCACCACCATCAAGCCAGCCATCATCCAAGGCGTTGACCTGGTGATAGTTCGAGAGCTCACCGGAGGGCTCTACTTCGGCAAGCCCAAAAAGCAGTGGCAAACAGCGAAGGGCAGGCATGCCGTGGATACCCTCGCCTATTCAGAACAGGAGATCGAACGGATACTGCGGGTTGGCTTCGAGCTTGCCCGAGCCCGGCGCAAAAAATTGGCCTCGGTGGATAAGGCCAATGTCCTGGAATCGTCAAGGCTCTGGCGACAGATCGCCATAGAGCTCTCCGCCGATTATCCCAATGTCGAGCTTCAGCATATGTTGGTCGATGCCTGCGCCATGAGACTCATCCAGCGCCCCGCCGATTTCGATGTCATCGTCACCGAGAACATGTTTGGCGACATCCTCACCGACGAGGCATCGATGCTCGCCGGCTCCATGGGGATGCTGCCCTCGGCGAGCCTCGCCGGCGTGCCCAAGGCGGGCGAAAGGACCTTTGGCATGTATGAGCCAATTCATGGCAGCGCCCCAAGTAGGGCGGGGCAGAACATCGCCAACCCCATCGCCATGATCCTCTCCGTAGCCATGATGCTCCGCTATTCTTTGGCGCTTATTGAAGAGGCGGAGGCAATCGAAAGGGCGGTTAACGAAGTTTTAGAAGAAGGATACCGCACCTATGATATAATGGAGGAAAGCAAAAAGCAGGTGGGCACCAGGGAGATGGGGGATTTGATTGTGGGGAAACTGAGTTGATGGAGGAGAGGGTAGCAGTCTTCATAGACGGGAGCAACTTCTACCACGCCTTAAAGGATAACTTCGGGCGAGCGGACCTGGATTTCGGCATCCTTGCCTCCAAACTATGCGGCGAACGCCGCCTTGTCCGCACCTATTACTACAATGTCCCTGTTGATCAAGAAAGGGAGCCACAGAGATATGCAGACCAGCGGAAGTTCTTTGCTCGGTTGCAGCAGACACCCTACTTAACGCTTAAGCTAGGACGGTTAGTTTATCGGGGAGGTGTACCCACTGAAAAGGGCGTTGATGTAAGGTTAGCCACCGAGATGTTGAACCTAGCATGGAAAAATGTTTACGATACGGCTATCATAGTCTCAGGAGACGGGGATTTTGCAGATGCAGTGGAGGCAGTGAAAGAGCTGGGCAAACATGTAGAGAACGCATATACTAAGAAAGGATTGTCTCAGCATCTTCGGCAGGCTTGTGACCGTCGGTTACTTTAGACGAGGATTTTCTAAATGAGTGTTGGCTGAAGTAAATTAAAAACAGGGGGTGAAAGTTTCCTTTGACCCCCTGGCGGTTATTGCCCGCCATGGCCTAAGCGATGGCGGGGAGATAATTACATGTTATTTCTTGTTAACATTCTATAACATATTGTAACACATTTTGTCAAGCCTTTCTGACCAAACGCCAAAAAAAGGGGAGATAATCGATGACACAGATCCACCTTTATGACACCACATTGCGCGATGGGGCGCAGCGAGAGGGAATATCCTTCACTGTTGAGGACAAGCTCCGCATCGCCAGGAGGCTCGACGAGCTGGGCATCCACTTCATCGAGGGGGGCTGGCCGGGCTCAAATCCCAAGGATGATGAGTTTTTCGCCAGGGCCCAGAGCCTCACCCTCTCCAATTCCCTTCTCGCTGCCTTCGGCAGCACACGGCGACCCAAGGCAAAAGCAGAAAAAGACCCTAACCTTCGTGCCTTACTAGCCGCTAAAACAAAGGTGGTCACCCTGGTGGGAAAGAGCTGGGACCTCCATGTAACCCAGGTACTGGAAACCAGTCTTGAGGAAAACCTGCGCATGATCGCCGACTCCATAGGCTATATGAAATCGAAGGGGAGAATGGTCTTCTTCGATGCTGAGCACTTCTTCGATGGCTACAAGGAAAATGCTGAATATGCCCTCGAGACCCTAAAAGTCGCTGCCGAGGCGGGGGCTGACTGCGTTGTTCTCTGCGATACCAACGGAGGAGCAATGCCAGGCGATGTAGCTGCTGCCTGCAATGCTGCCCGAAAGGCAACCGGCGCCCCATTGGGCATTCATGCCCATAACGACGCCGAGCTTGCCGTAGCCAACACCCTGGCCGCCATCCAGGCTGGCGCCACACATGTTCAGGGCACCATCAACGGCTACGGGGAGCGCTGCGGAAATGCTAACCTTTGCTCCATCATCCCCACGCTAAAGCTCAAAATGGGCATCGATTGCATCTCCGAGGGGCGGTTGGCCAAATTGACTGAGGTCGCCCATTATGTGAGCGAGATCGCTAACCTAACCGTCGATACCCACCTTCCCTATGTGGGAGCCAGCGCCTTCGCTCACAAGGCCGGCCTCCATGTGGCCGCAATGATAAAGTGGGAGGAAAGCTACCATCATATCGATCCCGAGCTGGTGGGCAACCGATGGCGCACACTGGTATCTGAGCTCTCAGGCAAAGGGGGCATCGTATATAAAGCCAGGGAACGGGGCTTAGAACTCTCCCCCCAAGACGAACAGGTAGGCGCCATATTGGAGAAGATCAAATCCATGGAGAGCCGCGGCTTCCAGTATGATGGCGCCGAGGCCTCCTTCGAGCTCCTTATCAGGCGCGCCCAACAAGACTACAAACCCCCCTTCGAACTGATCGATTTCATGGTTATGGTGGAAAAAAGGCGTCGAGCGCCCACTATGGAGGGCGGGGAGGAACTGCTATCAGAGGCCACGGTGAAGGTGAAAGTGGGCGCCGATGTAGTCCATACCGCAGCAGAGGGCAATGGTCCGGTCAATGCCCTGGACGCAGCACTGCGAAAAGCGCTTCTTGTCTTCTATCCCAGCCTGAAAGCGGTGAGACTGGTTGACTATAAGGTTCGCGCCATAGATGAACCCGAGGGCACAGCCTCTCGGGTGCGTGTGCTCATCGAATCAAGCGATGGGGAGCACGAGTGGAGAACGGTGGGAAGTTCCACCAATATCATCGAGGCAAGCTGGCTGGCACTGGCCGACAGCCTCGAGTACTGGCTGCTTAAGAAGGCGGGAGAGGGAGGCGTACTTTAGTACTGGTGGCGGTGGAAGTGGGCTGAGAACAGTTTGTCTTCTGCTTTCGGGTTTATTTTCGCCAATATCGCCCCATACTCCTACGAAAATCTCCTCCTTACTCTTCTTTTGTCAAAATACGCCTAAGAGGCTGTGTTTGACGCAGGTTTTCCCAGGGCTTAAATTTTGACTGAAAGGTCTATGACAAGGATAACTTTAGCTCTCCGGAATTGGCAGGCTAGTCTGGCCGATGGTCTTGAGGGCAGTATCATCCCGCGAGGGGTTGCTTTCCTGCTAGGGCTGCTAATAGTGTTAAGGATAGCCGCCTTAGTGAACCCATCCTATGCTATCGCCCCCGTAGCGGGGGTGCTTTCCGTTGCCATAGTTCTGCAACCCCTTTGCTACTTCTTTATCCGCCGAGGCCGCTTCCTTGTCCCCCTCGGCTGGCTGCTCCTTGTCAGCGACGTTGTGGTGGTGGCGTTGGTAGTTTATTTCACGGGGGGGGTTGAGAGCATCTTCTTCTGGGCTTACCTGTTGATAATACTATGGTGGGGATATAAGGCCGGTTTGACCGGGGCAGCGATTGCAGGGGCGATCTCCCTGGCCTCTTTCTGGCTTTTCACAGGGCTTGAACTTTATGGTGCCCTTCCCCACTATCAGCTTCTCCCCTTGGCGGCAAGTTTCTACCAGAACCGCCCACTGGTGAGCGCTATTATTGCCGTCTATTCTTTGACCATCGCTCTAGTGGTCTACGTGGGCACCTATCTTTCCTCGATTCGCCTGAGACGGAGTTCAAAGGCAGCCTATCTCGAAGGTGTGCAAGCCTTTGTGGAGGCCGTGGAGGCCAAGGACCCCCACACTAAGGGTCACTCGGAAAGGGTTGCCCAGTATGCTGTGCTTATCGCCCAGGAATTGGGACTCAAAAAGAATGAGGTTAAGCTAATCAAGGATGCCGGGCTTGTTCACGACGTTGGCAAGATCTTCCTCCCCGAAGAGGTTCTCACCACCAAGGGGGCGCTGGAGCCAGCACAGCAGGCGGCGATGATGAGCCACCCCCTGTTTAGCTACGAGGTACTGGAGAAATGTGGTGCCTCCGAAGACCTGCTCCTTGCCTTGAGGCATCACCACGAGTGGTATGGGGGAGGGGGCTATCCCGACGGGCTCTCCTGGCAGAAAATACCCCTTACTGCTCGCATCCTTGCTGCTGCTGACGCCTTTGAGGCGATGACCGCTGGTCGCTACTACCGTTCGCGGCGCTCCATCGAAGAGGCAGCGAAGGAGCTTGTCAAGGGAAAGGGGACCCAGTTTGACCCAAAGGTTGTCGATGCCTTCCTCAAGCGAGTGGAGAGGGGAGAGGTAAGCACCAGATTGCCAGAGGAGGTGCCGGCCCCTGCGGTGACAGCGGAGCCGAAGGTCCCTCTTGCCCGCCAACAATTGCCCTGGACCCTGGGCATGCTCACGGTAACCCAATACAAAGCGGCCACCATCCTGTTTCGACTGGGTCAAGAGGTGCGCTCCATTCTTGACCTTAAGACCATCCTAACAAAGGTTCTATCCCTGCTTAAAGAGAATCAGAGCTACGAAAATTGTGCCCTTTTCACCAAAGAGGAGAATGGTGAGCTGGTGATGCAAGCAGCCATCGGCTATCGGATCCATCAAAGAAGCGCTAGAGTGGCCCAGGGAGAAGGGGTTATGGGATGGGTTGCAGAGAATGATGTGGTTCGGCTTATCCCCGATGTGAGCGTTGACCAAAGCTATTTGGAAAGCAGCTTTCTGAAGTCGGGAACGATGCTCGTTGCCCCCCTTTCAACGGAAGGGCAGGTGGTAGCGGTCCTTGTTGCCGAGAACGAGATGGCCGACGCTTTCACCATCGAGGATGTCCACCTGGTGGAGGCCATTGGACCCTACATTGCAGCGGTAATCGAGGTAGCCCTACTTCATGAACAGGCAAAAACTGCTGCCTCCTACGACAGCCTTACCGGTGTTCACAACCATCGCTACTTCTATGAGCGCCTGGGGCAGGAGATAGCACACTCCCGTCGCCATGGGCACCCCCTTTCCATCGCCATCATCGATATCGATGGATTGAAAAGGATAAACGACCTCTATGGCCACCTCGCCGGAGACGAGGCACTGAAGAGAATGGGGCACATCCTTAAAGAACAGGTGAGGGTTTCCGATGTGGTCGCCAGATACGGAGGGGACGAGTTCGCCATTATCATGCCTGAAACGGAGAAGGAGGACGCGGAAAGGGTGATAACGAGGCTCATGTTTTTTCTGGATACATCAACAGTTCAACATAACGCCGAAACCTTCCCTGTGCCCGGCCGCTCCTATGGATTGGCCACGTTCCCCTGGGACGGCAATAACCCCACCGAGCTTTTTGCCGTTGCCGACAGCCATCTCTATCAAGCAAAGGGGAGGGGCGCTAACGCCCCAGAGGAGATCATCTAGGTTTTCCCAAGGGGACTATATATAGGGGTTTTACCTCTTTCTCCAGCTCCATCACTTTGCTCACCTCTTCATCATAGAAAGCGCCCACCATCACCACCGCCAAACCCAGCGCCGCCGCCTGTAGATGAATGTTCTCCCCCACATGGCCAACCTCCATGTGAACATATCTCTCCGCCCTTCTGCCATATCGCCAGGAGGTCCTCTCATAAAGGGCACAGATCACAATATCCACAGGTGCCTGAGCAATAAATTCCTCATCTAGAGCGGCAACGGAGAGTTGCCCCCTGAGATCCCCCCCTTTGTGCAAGCTCAGGGAGTGGTCTTCCACATCGTAGTGATAGATTCCCTGCTCAAGCCCCTCCACACCATCTCTGCCCACGAAAATATAGACCTCCAGGGGATATGTGGCACCGGCACTAGGTGCTGCCCTTAATCCGTCAGCGCTGGTGATCCCCTGGGCGGCCCACAATACCTGAGACAATTGGGAAAGGGACAAAGATTCCCTCCTGTACCTTCTCACCGACCTTCTTCTGGCAATGGCCTCCTCCAAAGACGTCTCTCCTCGCTCTCTCGGGGGAGGCAGCCTGAATTCTGGCCCCTTATCAGATTCACCCTCTTTTCTGCGGCGCCACATGAAAACCTTTACCTCTTCCTCATTTAAGGAGTTGAGCGCTGGCCTCTGCGGTGACGATGCGGTAGACCTCCTGGAGGGGGAGATTATGCTCCTGGGCGAGGCGGCGGCAATCCTCAAACTCGGGGGAGAGAGCGATCCTCGCCCCATGAAGAAGTTTCACCTTCACCATCACCTTGCCCAGGCTGGAATCAAGAAAAACTATCTCCCGCTCCGCTTCGTGGCGCTCGATCCTTTGCACCCGAAGGCCCAAGGTGGAGGTCTCCCGGAGTATGGCTTCCACAATCTTCCCCTCCACCTCGCTGGGAGCGATAACGCTGAGCATCACCGCGGGGCGATTCTTCTTCATCTGGATCGGGGTGAACCAAACATCCAAGGCACCCTGCTCAAAGAGGCGCTCCAGAACATGGCCGTGAAGCTCCGGGCTCATGTCATCGATATTGGTCTCCAGAAGAAGCAGGGGGTGCTCCTTCGCCATCTTTTCCCCGATCCAAAGTGGCAGAACGTTAGGGATGGTGGGCAGATCTCGAGCGCCTACGCCGTAGCCGATGCGCTCCAGAGAGAAGATCGGGCTCTCAAAGGAGGCCAAGGTGGTAACGATGGCCGCCCCGGTGGGAGTGACCAGCTCCATCCCTGGGGAGGGGGTCGGTCTAATCGGGGCGCCAGCCAGGGCGATGAGCTCCAGGGTAGCAGGCGCAGGAACGGGGAGGATACCCTGTTCTGTTTGCACTGTTCCGCTGCCACTGGGCAAGGGGGACGAAAAAAGGGCCTCGATCCCCAAAAGGTCGAGACCTAAAACCGCTCCCACCACATCAACGATGGCATCGATGGCCCCAACCTCGTGGAAGTGAACCTCCTCAATGGGCAGGCGATGAACCTTGGCTTCAGCGGTGGCGAGGCGCTCAAAGATAAGGGCGCTCCGCTTTTTTACCCCCTTCGTCAGACCGCTTCTTTCGATCAGATTCAATATCTCCTCTAGATTACGCCGTTCTTGAGCGCTACCTTCTGAAAAAACCTCGACCTGGGTTCCCGTGATGATCCCCCGCCTCACTGGCTGAGCGGATAGCCGATAGCCCGTGAGGGAAAGCTTGGCAAGCTCTGCGGTGAGCATATCGAGGGGTAGCCCAGCATCCAAAAGGGCTCCCAGGATCATATCCCCGCTTAGGCCAGAAAAGCAATCCAGATAACCGATCTTCAAGGTATACCCCTTAAATTCATGCCTCCGGGGCGATAGCCGGCGAGGTCCAGGGTGACATAGCGATAACCCAAGGCTCGAAGCTCCTCCACCACCTGAAGCCGCCTTTCTTCATCGAAAAGAAGGGCCATTTCCTCAGCGCCAACCTCGATGCGAGCGATGTCGCCATGGTGGCGCACCCTTAACAGGGACTTGAGTTTAGCCGTTTTGTTTCCCACCCTTAGATAGTGCCACCTTTAGCGCTTCCCTCACCGACTCGACGCCGATAAGCTCGATCCCTTGAGGGGCCCCGACCTTTGCTCTCTCGGGGAGGAGGCAGCGCCCGAAGCCCAGCTTCGCTGCCTCGCTAAGCCGCCTCTCCAGCTGGGGCACCGCCCTCAGCTCGCCGCTCAGTCCCAGCTCGCCAATGGCTACCATGCCAGGGTCGATGGCGGCGCCGCGAAGGCTGGAGGCAATGGCAAGGGCGATGCCCAGGTCGGCGGCAGGCTCGTTCACCCTGAGCCCACCAACAACATTGACGATGATATCCTGATTGGAGAGGGCGAGACCAGCCCGCTTGGTGAGCACCGCAGTTATCAGAAGCAGCCGATTGAAGTCCACCCCATTGGCGGTGCGCCGGGGAAAGCCAAAGCTGGTGGTGCTGGTGAGCGCCTGGATCTCCACGAGAAGGGGTCTGGTTCCCTCAAGGGTGGGCACCACAGCGGAGCCTATTGCCTCCCTGGCCCTTTGGGAGAGGAAGGCCTCGGAGGGGTTATCCACCTCAACCAGACCCTGCCCCCTCATCTCAAAGATGCCCACCTCATTGGTGGAGCCAAAGCGGTTCTTCACCCCTCTCAACAGCCTGTAGGAGCTGAAGGGCTCACCCTCAAGATAGAGCACCACATCGACGATGTGCTCCAGAACCCTTGGCCCGGCGATAGCCCCGTCCTTGGTGACATGCCCCGAGAGCAAAATAGGAACATTGGCGATTTTTGCCCATTGCATCAGTCTCATGGTGCACTCACGAATCTGAGCCACGCTCCCCGGCGCTGAGCCCAAACCATCAAGGTAGACAGTTTGAATGGAATCGATGATTACCAGATCTGGCGGTGCCCTCTCGAGCTGCTCCAGGATGACCTCTAGGTTTGTCTCGGGGAGGATGTATAGCCTCTCGCCGCCCAGCCTGAGGCGATTGGCCCGAATTCTCACCTGCTGCACCGACTCCTCGCCGGAGACATAGATCACCCTTCCCCGCTGTTGGGCCACCAGGGCGGAAACCTGGAGGAGAAGCGTCGATTTGCCGATGCCCGGGTCGCCAGCGACGAGCACCAGGGAGCCAGGCACAATCCCCCCTCCTAAAACTCGATTGAATTCAGCGAAGGAGAGGATGAGCCGAGGGATTCCTTCATCGGCTACGCGGGAGAGTTCCTGAGGGGCAGTTGACAGCAGGCGGGAGGGGGTAGTTGGGGGACGCACCGTCCTCTCCACAAAGGTGTTCCAACCCTCGCAATCGGGGCAGCGACCCAGCCACTTTATGCTTTCCCTGCCGCACTGCTGGCAAACGAAGATCGTCCTGGAGCGACCCCTGTGCACGATAGCCTCCCCTTTCCCGAGCCGTCCTATTATACACTGCTAACCAGGACAATCCAACAGCCATAAAAAATGCGAGGGCGAAAAGGCCTCGCATTTGACATCTAGCGCCTCCTCAGAGGTTCTTAAGGAGAGGTTTTTGCCACCTCCAGGGTGCGGATCACGATCTTATCATCCTCGCAATCGACGAGCACGGTGTCGCCAGCCTGGAAGTCCCCGCGCAGAAGCGCCTCCGAAAGGGGGTCCTCCACCAAGTCCTGAATGGTGCGGCGCAAGGGACGCGCCCCAAAGACAGGGTCGTAGCCCTTCTCACAGAGGAGGTTCTTGGCGGCGTCGGTGACCTCCAGCTTTACCGTCTTCTCCGCAAGCTCCTTCCAAACCTCGCGAAGCATCAGATCGACAATCTGCCTGATGTGATCTGGGGTCAAGGCGTGGAAAACAACGATACCATCGATACGGTTGAGGAACTCGGGGCGGAAGAACTTCTTCACCTCCGCCATCACCTTCTCCTTCATTCTCTCATAGGCCTGCTCCTGAGTTTTTGCCTCATCGGTCCTGGTGACGAAGCCGAGGGTGGTATCCCGCCTGATCAGCTCGGAGCCGATGTTGCTCGTCATGGCGATGATGCTATTGCGAAAATCGACTCGCCTTCCTTTGGCATCGGTGAGATGACCGTCATCGAAGATCTGGAGCAATATATTGAACGCATCGGGGTGAGCCTTCTCGATCTCATCGAGAAGGATTGCCGAATAGCCTTTTCGCCTCACCGCCTCGGTGAGTTGCCCCCCCTCCTCGTAGCCCACATAGCCCGGTGGCGCCCCGACAAGGCGAGCCACGGCGTGTCTCTCCATAAACTCCGACATGTCAAGCCTGATCAGGGCATCCCTGCTACCAAAGAGGAATTCAGCAAGCACCCGCACCAGCTCCGTCTTCCCCACCCCGGTAGGACCGAGGAAGATGAAACTTCCGATGGGACGCCTTGGGTCCTTCAGCCCGGCGCGAGCCCTCCTCACCGCTTTGGAGATAATGGTGATCGCTTCATCCTGACCGATGATGCGCTGGTGCAGGACCTGCTCCATCTGAAGTAGGCGAGCGGTCTCATCCTGAGCAAGGCGGGTCACAGGGATCCCGGTCCACATGCTTACCACCTGGGCGATATCCTCCTCGCTGACCACAGGCATCTCAACATGCTGTTCCTCCTGCCAACCCTCCTCCATTCTCTCTATCTTTTCGGCGAGCTTCAGCTCGCGATCCCTTAGCTCTGCGGCGTAATCATACTCCTGGGAGGAGATAGCGTCCTCCTTATCCTTACGCAGCGTTTCCAGGGCATTCATCGCATCCTTCAAACCAATTGGGGTTGAGCAATGCTTGATCCTTACCCGAGAGGCCGCCTCATCCACCAGGTCGATAGCCTTATCGGGGAGGAAGCGATCGGCGATATATCTTGCTGACAGCGCCGCTGCCGTATTGATGGCCTCATCGCTTATCAAGAGTCCGTGATGCTCCTCATAGCGACTCTTGATACCCTGGAGGATATCCACTGTTTCCTCAATGGAGGGTTCCTGCACCTGTATCGGCTGAAAACGCCGCTCCAGGGCGGCATCCCTTTCCACATGCTTTCGATAATCGTCGGCGGTGGTGGCACCGATACACTGCAATTCCCCCCGCGCCAGGGGAGGCTTTAGTATGCTGGAAGCATCCACAGCACCCTCGGCGGCACCGGCGCCCACAATGGTGTGCATCTCATCGATAAAGAGCATGCAATTGCCTGCCGTTTTTATCTCATCGATAACCTTCTTCAGCCGCTCCTCAAACTCGCCTCGATACTTTGTGCCCGCCACCAAGGCGCCAATATCCAGGGTGACCACCCTCTTACCGCGCAACATCGCAGGGACATCGCCGGCGACGATGCGATGAGCCAGTCCCTCAACAATGGCCGTCTTGCCCACCCCAGGCTCCCCAATTAAGACGGGATTGTTTTTGGTGCGCCTACTGAGGATCTGAATAACCCGCTCGATCTCCTTGTGGCGTCCGATGATGGGGTCCAGCCTCCCAGCGTGAGCCATGGCGGTCAAATCTACGCTCAGTTGGTCCAGGGTGGGAGTCTTGGAGGAGGGACGAGCGCCAGAATGAGTCTGGGATATGCTTTGATTGAGAATGCGCACCGTCTCAGCACGCACCTTCTCCAGGCTGACACCGAGGCTTTCCAGGACGCCAGCGGCAACCCCCTCGCCCTCGCGCAGCAGACCGAGAAGGAGGTGCTCGGTGCCGATATAATTGTGATTAAGGCGGCGGGCCTCATCTACAGCAAGTTCGATGACCCTCTTCGCTCGTGGGGTAAGCCCAATCTCGCCCCTAACGGTTCGCTCCCCCCGCCCAATAATAAACTCCACAGCACTGCGCACCTTGGTCAGTTCCACGCCAAGGTTGGCCAAAACCTTGGCAGCAACCCCCTCACCCTCCCGGACCAAACCGAGCAGGATATGCTCCGTGCCTATATAGTTATGGTTGAAGCGCTGAGCCTCCTCTTGAGCAAGGGTGAGAACCTTGCGCGCCCTTTCGGTAAACTTCTCAAATCTGCTGGACATCTACCTCTCCAAAAGCAAAACGTAAGGGCCTAATCCACATTATATTTTAGCATACTCGTCTCAAAATGAAAAGGGGCAAAACATAGTACTTTGAGCCCTTTTTGCCCCTTAGCGAGGGGCATTCTCCAAGGTGCGTTGCCCTCAGCCACTTTCTACCGCTCTTATCCCCTCTTTCCAGTCTAAGTCTGCTTTTCCCTCCATACGCCCTCGACGAAGGCTTTCTCCCGCTCTGGGCGCCGGGGCAACTCCAGCCCCGCTTCCTTCGCATATTTAATCATCCTCGCCAGTTCAGCCACCCTCCGGCCGACAAGTCTTGCTCCGAGCACGCCATACAAATCATCGAGCACCCCGTGCTCCATATAGGCCGCCCTCTGCCCGTAGGCCATAGTGCTTACCACCGCCGTGGAGTAGGCCACGGGAATCATCTCCAGTGTTTGGATTAGCGAGTAAAGAACGCTGATCGCCCACTCCATTCCCCATCCGAACCACCCAAGAGTTAAGGCACCAGCAGGCAGGTTGCGAAACAGATGGTGGAAGAAAGTGGTCTCCCGGGTCCTGGACACGAGGTTCAAAAGGTGAGGGCTCAAGGTGAGATCCCAAGTGGGGCCGCCAAGAATCATCCCATCCGCCCTTTGCATGGCCTCGTAGACCATCTGATAATCGTCCTCCACCTTGCACGGTGCCCGATTCTCGATGCACCACTGACAGTGCACACAGGCGGCGATCTTCTTGTCCGCCAGGGTGATAAACTCTGTCTCCACACCCTCGAAGGCTTCGGCGGCTGCTTTTAGGGCTTCCTGAACTAACTTATCGCAGTTGCCATCCTTGATGGGCGTTCCAGAGACCGCCAAAATCCTAACCTTCATCGTTCATCCTCCTTTTCGGCCCTCTCTATAGCCAAGAAAGGGACTGTAGTACCAGATTTTGCCGCAACTAATCGCCATAGGCGATGTGAGAGGCAATTAGGTCGAAGAATGTTTGCCCTGAGGATGTCAATAACCGTGGCTGCAAGGCTTCCCCTCAACCACAGCAATTAGTATAAAAAAGCTTCCCGGCAGTGGCATATTTTCCGCACCCCGTTGCCAGGGCAGTATCGTCTGCGCTGGGGCCTTTCACTTCCGTGTTCGGGATGGGAACGGGTGGATCCGCCCCGCTCTAACCACCGGAAAGCGCTTTAAAGTGTATCACATCAAGATGTTTAACGCAAGACCAAGGCGAGGTGATGGTGCCGCCGGAGATAGATTTGGCACTCATGCCTGAAACTATGTCATAGGAAGATGGTCAAAGCAAGAAGGGCCGGCCGCTAAGGGCCAGCCCTCTCTCCAACACTCACTATTGGCTGAAGCCTATCCTGTGCTGAACCTCAGTGTCCAAAGACGCTAGAACTCTCTTATCGCCATCTGTTAGCGGTAAATTTCCCTTAAGTTTCAGATAGGCGATTAACTGAATCCTGACCGCGCTCCGAGGCAGCACTTGTTGGCCAGCGACCACAATCCCCTGCCATTGAGGCATATCCCGACGCCAGTTTCCATTGTCGGGATGAGTCAGCGCAACTCTAACTGTGTCCTTCCAGTCAGCACCACGCTGCCTCATGGCAACCCCTACGAACTCGCCTATGGAGGAAACAACCCCAGAGTTCCAGTGGAGGTATTCTTGGCGGTGCTGAGCGATGTTCATCTCATCCCTTGCCACCTTCCCCCACTCAGGAAACTGCTCAGCGATGAACTCCCAGGCATCAACGAGGAAGTCCACATACTCGTCTTCGTTGTCGTCTTTAAGCTCATCTTGAACCAGCCCAGCAATGGGAGCTACCCTAGCCATAGGTTTGGTGGCTTGGTAGACACCAGCCAGCGTAAAGACATTAATGGGGCTCTTGGCCACTGATATATTCTCTACATCGACCCGGTCTTTGAATATACTAGCTTTCTCGACCACCGTCTGCACCACACGGTTGAGCGCCTCCCTGTGGTTAAAGAAAACATCCAAGCTCTTGCTAGTTTTCTTCGCATTTCTGTTGAGGTCGGAGAATAGCTGCTGGTTCGCCTTGATATCGATGTACGGGAAAAGCACAACAGCAACACTGTCGTCGCGCAGCTCAGGGTCTATCTCGATAGCTTTCTGTATCGCTCCCAGGCGATGCTGCCCATCCACGATTATGAGTGGATCGCTCTGGTCAAGGGTCAGCATCCCCAACATCCACCCTGGACTCCCTTCACGAGCATTTGGGTCAGCAGGTTCCCACAGAGCTGGTTCTTTGGTACCATTTTTGCCATAGGTGCAGGTAATTGCGCTGAACCGATAGTCGTCTGGATTGCTGACAATGTACTCGGCAATTTCTGCGTATCTCTCCGGGCGTGCCCGCCGATTCTCACGGAGTTTGGGGGGAAGGTTTGGGTCTGTTCCCTCAATGTACCTCGACAACTCACCGAAAGTCAGGGTAATCACGAAGAAATCGACCCCACCGAGGTGTCCACCGAGGTGTCCCTTGAGTGCTGGCACTCGCATTATCTTCTCAGCAGATTCAGCAAACTTACGGAGTGCTTCCATCGAGTTATCACCCATGGTCATTTTGTATTTCCTCCCTTTTTAGTATTTGTTAGTCCCATCGCGAAGTAATAAACCTAATTCATTAAGCGTTACCCCCTTATGGATTAGAATTCAAAGCCTACTGCTAATTAGCAAGGCGCTGAGCCACAATCTCAATTGCCTGACGAAGCTGAAATCTGGCTATCCCAGCAGCAACGATCCGCACCGCTTGCTCCAACGAGAGAGGCAGGGCCTCCACTGTTGTAGCAGAGCTTCTGAAAAAGCCCCGGTGTAGTGGCCGCCACCCGCCCAACTCAGGGTCACCAGGGCGCTCGCCCGGAGCTAAAGGCACAAACCTGATAATTATTGGCGTCATGACACGCTCCTTATCAATAGTTATTTAGTCATATGGATTTTACTTAACTATTAAGCATTATATCATATGACTAAGGTCTTGTCAATAGTTTTGCGGGAGATTTTGTAAGCAAATTAAAAAAGGCCTGAATCATATACAGACTCAGACCTTCTTCTTTTGCTTGGTAGCGGGAGTTGGATTCGAACCAACGACCTCCGGGTTATGAGCCCGACGAGCTTCCACTGCTCTATCCCGCGTCCTTTTCCAACATTGGGCTACAACTCATGGAAAGCTTCATGGCTTTCGTATTGCTGTAGCCAATGGAAACCTTTTCAGTTATGCCCTCCTCTTAGTGCAGGTCAAGCCCTCGGCCATTAGTACCGCTCAGCTCAACGCCTCACAGCGCTTACACCTGCGGCCTATCAAGCAGGTAGTCTCCCTGCGGCCTTACCCATTTCTGGTGGCAGATCTCATCTTGGGGTGGGCTTCGCACTTAGATGCTTTCAGCGCTTATCCCCTCCAGACTTGGCTACCCAGCGCTGCCCCTGGCGGGACAACTGGCACACCAGCGGTCTGTTCCCTCCGGTCCTCTCGTACTG
>Ga0209979_1002976_pt1 | contig 15401 bp, 11 predicted proteins | sample AnhtaG_FD_183114 | JGI IMG/M metagenome (GOLD analysis project Ga0209979, IMG submission 183114) | Deep subsurface microbial communities from Anholt, Denmark to uncover new lineages of life (NeLLi) - Anholt_01485 metaG (SPAdes) (version 2) | ecosystem: Environmental > Aquatic > Marine > Oceanic...
AGCTAATCATCAAAATGATGATTGCTCCAGGGAAGGTACGGCCTAACCAACTACAAACTCATCCGGTATCATATTAACATCTTTTCTTGATTAATAATAAGTGACTATTAATATACAAGGGAAGGTGTGCTAGGTTAATAATTCGGTAACTTTTTTTAACTTTTCGTAAGGGGTTTAATAATCAATAATAATATCAAGCCTTAACTACTTCCTCTAACTTTTGATACACTTTTTCAGTATCTTCACTCATACAAAAAGTTCTATAATCGTTCTGTCTGGGGAGCCTGACAATTCCAACCCCTTTGGTATTTTGCTGAAGAGTATTTTTTTATAAATATTTTAAATCCTTACTCCTGGAGACTACATATAATTGTGAATAATTAATTTATTAATCTAATATTTTCTATTGATATGTCTCCTTTAAAAGTTCTAAACGTTTCCAATAGGGGTGCCAGACCATTCCAAGCCCTTTGGCATTTGCTGAAGGGCTTTTTTGTTTCATGAATTTTTTACAAAAAAAGAAGGATTTTTGAATAGACTTGTAGTATATAGACAAGAGTGTACTAAAAATTAAATAAGCCTATTTTTTATCTAAGTAGAATATTTATACTAACGTTATACTAGTATAAAAAGCTATATTATCTAAGATTTAGCATAAGAGCAGCATTCTTTCTCTATCCCAAGAGACCCACTAAGTAACATTCTTATCACTATACTAACCATCCAAGCATCAATCTTCTATCATTACTTAATCTATTACGAAACACATCGCAAAGTGAAAGAAAATGGGGTTAAATCTTTATTATTGAAAATTGAATATGTGACAAGAAACGGTTCTCTATTGCAAAGGAGAGCTTAATTTTTATAAGTAGTGGTGTTAAATGTTGAGACCTCTTTATTTGTTCTATCTATGATTTAGCAAAATAATTATATTATGCTTTTGGGTTATTAAAAGTAAAATATTTTAATGATACAAATAACTTAGTATAATAGCTAGGCGTTATTCTAATACAACACATTTAGAATAGGAGTAAGATATACTTATTGATAAAGAACAAAAATACGCAAATAAATAGAATTTACAGGACTAACAAGAAGGTTAATTAATTCCTTAAATTTATTAAGATATAAAAAAATGGATAAAATAAGAAATTTTGAAAAGAAAATAACAAATTATAAAAATGAATTATTTGCATTGAGACTCTTTTATGAACAAACGAAAATTTTATGGCCATCTTCTATACTAAAATCAATAAATTTTGAAAAACATTACAACAATATTATAAATCGTGGAAATGAAATCATAAAAAGAGCTGAAAAAATTCTAAAAGATGTTAAGGTTAATCATAACTTAAATCTATTTTATGAAGTTGAATTTTCTCCATTAGAGAAAGATATGATGCTTTTAGTAAATCCTGATGGAACAGAGAGATTAAAACTATTATTTGAAGCATATAATGAGTTATTTCCCGAAAGAGATAAAGATATTTCATTAACAGAAGAAGAGCATAAATTGATTATGAATAGGCTTACTGATAAATTTTAAATCATTTAAAACAGAATTATTTAATCTTAATTATCAATAAAAATATTTTAATTTACAAATATAGGGGGGGGAATAATGGGGTTTTTAAATATTTTTACTGGCACGAAAATACTTTCTTACAAGATCTTTTTTGACCAAAACAATAAAGTAGCTGTTAATATAAAGAAAGAAGCACTAACAGTACCCACACCAGAGTATATAAGATTATGGGCTTTTTATCAGGCTAAAATAATCTATAATCTTGGCTACCCAAATAACTTGAGTGCTACAATGTCACTGGGATCTTTATTAAAGATTATAGAAAAGGATATTAACTCAAACACAGATTGCTTTAAGAGAGCAAATTTAGATGATGTAGTACAATATTCTGATAGATACATTTCACCAATCACTAAATTTGATGGCGAGTTCTTTGCAAAAGGTTCAGTCAATCGTTCGATAAATACTCATTTCCCCATGCAAAGCACTGAACAGGAAGTAGTTTATTCAGGTATTGCTTTAATGCAATATTGTATTAATATAAATAAAAACGATAAATATGCTTTAGATATTCTTATGAAGACAGCAAGAAACTTTTTAGCATTATATGAAGCTGGAATGGGAAGTGGAATATCTGATATTGCTCAAATACCACAAACAGCATATTTAGAAGCCATTGGAGCGTTACCAGAAGAGTAAATTAAATTGTGGGGAAGGGATTATTTCGTGTATATAATCACCCTGATCAACCAAAAGGGCAGGGTAGGAAAATCTACTCAAAAAGGATTAACAAAAACTATAAGTTATTTCTTCTAAAGAAAGGAGTAATATATAAGTTTGAATAAAGAAAAAGCTAAATCGAATGTTTGCCAAATTGAATATTGTAAAAGACCAACTCATAAAGAATCAAAATATTGTATTTTTCATGCAAGTGCAGAGGAGAAGACTGAAAAAGAATTTAAGAAGGCATTAAAAGAATATATACAGGAAATCAAAGAAGAAGATAAAGATTATAACTTTAGAGATTTTATTTTTATCGGATATATAGAATTTAACAATACCGTTTTTAAAACTGACTATACCAGCTTTATGGGAGCAACCTTTCAAGGATATGTTGAATTTATAGCAGCGACTTTTATTGGATGTTCTCTCTTTTTTGGGGCAACCTTCAAGGGAGATGTTAGATTTATAGGGGCAGATTTCCAAGGATATGCTGACTTTAGAGAGGCAACCTTCGAAGAAGCTGCTAATTTTTGGGGAGCAACCTTCGAGGGAGATGCTTACTTTGAGGAGGCAACTTTCAAAGGAGATGCCGACTTTAGAAAGGCAAAGTTCCTGCTATTAAATAACTTTACGGGGGCAACCTTCGAGGGAGATGCTGACTTTGGTAATGTTATTTTTTCTCCTGGAAATAAGTTAAATCTTAAGGTAAAGGGGAGCGGAATTATCTCCTTTGAACACACTTTCTTAGAAAATGTCTTTTTAGACTTAGGTTTAGATAATGGAGTATTAATTAACTTTACTGATTCCTTACTAGGAAATACTAAAGCTCAGAAAAAACAAATCGAGAATCATATTCTCCAAGAAGGAAGAAAAGAGTTTTCTCAAGCCCGAGAGGTTTTTCTTCTCCTTAAAAATAACTTCCACAGTATTGGTAGATACGAAGATGAAAGCTGGGCCTTTAAAAAAGAAAAGGATATGGAAAGGTTGTCTTATTCTTTTAACTCCTTTACAAAAAACATGGAAAGCAAAGAAAAAAGGAACATGGGAAAAGTACCTATAGAAAAAAAATCAAAATTTATTTCGTTTTTTAATTGGTTAAAGACAAAATATTTTAGAAAATGGCTATATTCATGTTTTTTTAATATTATTTATGGATACGGAGAAAAACCACAAAATGTAATATTTACTGCAATATTTATAATCATTTTATGTTCTATATTTTTTTCTATTTTGGGAATTAATAGTCTTGAAATAATAGAAATGAAAAGTCCCACAGTACATGAAATTTTTAATAGTAATTCAGAAATAATATCTAAAGGTAATTTACTTAATAAAACTACAAATTATTTTATAGATTGCTTATATTTTAGTGCTATTACTTTTACCACTTTAGGATATGGGGATTTTAGACCTCTTGAAGGATGGGGAAGAATTTTAGCAGGTTCAGAAGCTTTTATAGGTGCTTTTATGATGGCACTTTTTGTTTATACATTTGCTCGGAGAACAGGGGGGCGTTAGCATATTTAAACTAATTAATTAAAATATTACTGCTTTGTAGAATATTTTTAATTAATTTGAAACCAGAAAACCTTATTATTTTTCAAAAGAGGAATTAAAATGAAGTTGGAGATCTTAGTATTAATTTTAATAGTAATGATGTTAATTTTTACTTTTAATTTTACTTTGTTTGCAGAAAATACTGTTAGTGAATTAGATATTGACTATGCGGTAATTAGAATATTAAATCCAAAATTTAAAGCAATAAATAGTGATTCTCCTGTATATAGAGCTGGTATTCCGTGTGGTAGTGGATTTTTAGTAAGTTGGAAGAATGATTTATTTATAGTTACAGCTCGCCATGTTGTAGAAGCTGATAATGATTTAATAGGTATTGTCAGGGTAAAGAATAAGAAAAATGATTGTATTGAAAGATATAAAATAAAATTGCAAAAGGGTTGCTGGATTTTCCATCCCGAAGGTGGAAATATCGATACAAATTATGTGGATGTCGCAATAATCAAAATAAATTGGTTAGAAGGTTTTGAGATTAAGACTTTTGATTATGATGAAGATTTTTTAGATGAAAAAATACTAAACGACGTTTTAATTAATAGAGGCATAGAAAAACCTTATCTAATAAGTGGATATTGGTGGGCCACAGATATGGGTGAGGCACAATTATTCCCTTCAACACCTATACCAATCCCTACTGATTTATCTATTAAAGTTCATAGCAAGTTACAATTAAAAAAGGATAATACCACTATTAATTTTGAAGAAAAAGCTATTTTTTGTAAAGGTGATGCATTTCATGGTAACAGCGGAGGACCAATTATAGATATGATGCCGTTTGATAAGCCAAAACGTAAACTATTAGGATTAGTAATTGCCTCTGATATAGATAATTTTGTTAACTGGGAGGGCAATAAGCCTTTAGGTTTGATTGTAATTGAACCAATAACTCGGATTAAAGAAGTATTACATTTTGCAAGAGACTATGAAAAAAATTTTGAAAATGATAACTGGAGTCTTTTATATAAGTGATAAATAATGTAAATAAAAAATAATTTAAAAGATAAAATAACCGCTCTTTGGCATTTGCTGAAGAGCTTTTTTGTATTTACAGAAAAAGAAGGATTTTTGAAAGATTTATTGTAGTATTTATTTGGAAGAAGTTTGGCATATTAATCTAATTATTATATTCCAATAATTAAGTTGGGATAATATTTATATTTGTTCGTTTCTTAAAGTAAAATATAAAAATATTAATGTAAAAGAATTATTTTATATGATAAAAACATTTTGGATGGATGCAATAAAGAAGGATTTAATCTTTAAATCTTTTAATAATAAAGAAGGGTTTAAGATACATTCATAATAATAAATATGTCAAAGTTTGATTTGTAGTTTATAATAAGGAAGGATATGCAGCTTTTATATAAACTTAGTAATATAATATAGGGACCTTACTTTTTTCAAATATTATCAGGTATATTAAAAATAAAGAACCGGTATAACTTAACACTAGCAATTAATAGGGAGTAACATAATTCTATGGATATAAATGTTATCATTTACATACTTGGATATATACTTGGATTTATTTTAGTAATTTTAGGAATAAATTTTCGTAAATTTGGCATAAGGGATAAAACAAAGTTTGTAATTGGAATATTAATAATAGTGCTTGCTATTTGTAATGGAATAGTTGCTAAATTTAAAGAAGAAGAATTTATGCATTTTAAAAATGCTGTTAATCATGAAATACAAGTAACGCGTCAAATTAGTATGGGTGAATCTGAAAGCGAAATTGAGAATTTTGGAAGATATCCCTTATTGAAACAAGCTTATGAAAAAGGTCAAGAATATGAAAGAATAGGAAGTTTTAAAAAAGCTATTGAAAGTTATAATAAAATTATTAAATATTCTCTTTCTAGCGATAGAGATAGAGTATCTGCTTACAATTTAATTGGTCTTTGTTGTTTTAATTTGTATGAGCTAGAAGAAGCCAAACAAAATTTTAAAAAAGCTGAGGAGAAAATTGAAAATTTGAAAGATAAAAAACATAAATTATATGCAAAAGCTAAAACACTTCATAATATCGGTCGTACTTACAAAGAATTAATGCAATGGGAAAATGCTCTAAAATATTTAGAAGATTCCTTAAAAGAAACTACTAAATTAGATAATAATTTAATGAAAGCAGACACGCTTCATAGTATTTCTTTAATATACTTCCAGTTAAATAAACCTAAAATTGCTATTGAAAAACTCCTTCAGAGCAAACAGTTCTACCAAGAAGCTTTGAAAGTCTATACCCTGGATCATTTCACTATAGACTATGGTATAACCCAGACCAACTTGGGGGTTGCTTATAATACTCTTGCCGAGATTCAGGATAAGGTTAGTAATTGCAATCAGGCCATTAAGGCCTACCAAGAGGCTTTGAAAGTCTATACCCTGGAGTACTTCCCTATGAACTATGGTATAATTCAGACCAATCTGGGGGCTACCTATAATATCCTTGCCGAGGTCCAAGATAAGGCCGAAAATTGCAATCTCGCCATTACGGCTTGCCAGGAGGCCTTAAAGGTCTACACTCTTGACGATTTCCCTATGGATTTTGCCATGACCCAGAACAACTTGGGGGCTACCTATAATACCCTTGCCGAAATCCAAGATAAGGCCGAAAATTGCAATCTGGCTATTCAGTACTACCAGGAAGCCTTGAGGGTATATGCCCTTGATCGTTTCCCTATACAGTATGCTGGAATCCAGAACAATCTGGGGGCTGCCTATTGTATCCTTGCCCAGGTTCGGGATAAAGCTTTAAATTGCAGTCTGGCCATTACGGCTTGCCAGGAAGCTTTGAAAGTCCATACCCTTGATGATTTCCCTATGGACTATGCTATGACCCAGACCAACCTGGGGAATGCCTATTACATCCTTGCCGAGGTCGAGGACAAGGCCGAGAATTGTAAGAAAGCTGTCCAGGCCTACCAAGATGCCTTGAAAGTCTACACTAAGGAAGAGTTCACAGAGAAATATAGAATAATAGAAGAAATTATTAAGAAATGTTTATAAATTGTAATATATAAATAGTGAAGATTTATCAGGAAAATAAATGAGAAAAGAATCAATAGAGTGCTTTATGCAGAATATTTTAGAACTTTAGTTAAATCCCTTAGTTTATAAATGTTTCGCGTATCTTCTACAATTTGGTTCCAATTAGAAAACAATAGGGGAGCCAGACATTTCCAGCCCTTTGGCATTTTGCTGAGGGGCTTGTTTATTTTTTACAGAAAAAGAAGGATTTTTAAAAGAATTTATCGTAATAGATAAATAGAAGAAAGTTTGATTATATGCTTATACTTATAATCAAAAATGATTCTTTGAAGTTATAATATAGAGATTGTTTCTTTATTTTAATATAAAATTAAGGAATTAGGAGGTGTAATTTTTAATGAAAGTTAAGGAATTAATTAAAAGGCTTAAGGAATTTCAAAAAAAACTTATTAAGCATCAAACCCTATATAGTCATGGTAATTCTTTTCCGAAATTTTCTGGAGGAATGCATCCAGTAAGGAATATCGACGAATTACAAGAGCAGTCTCGTTTGCTTAATCGTTGGTGGGGAGAGAATCAAGCAATTCTAAATCAATTTAGAAATAAAATGACAGTTCAATCGCCATCAACTGGAGATGAATGGGATTATACTGATAGTGCTATTGGATTAGATGAGATAGCTCCAATTAAAATTCAATCCTTAAAAAAATTAATCGCGGAAATTGACCGAATTATCGGTAGATTAACAGGCATGAATCCTAATATTGAATTGAATAATGATTTGCATATATCTAAAAATGAAAAAAAACCCTCAATTAAAGAGTCTAAATTTAAAGAAGTGTTTATAGTACATGGTCATAATGAGGATAAAAAGAATACTGTTGCAAGATATATAGAGCAATTAGGACTAAAAACTATTATTTTGCATGAACAACCAAATAAAGGAAGAACTATTATTGAAAAATTTGAGGATTATTCTGATGTTTCATTTGCAATAGTGTTATTAACTGCCGATGATTTGGGCTGTGACAAAAAATCCTCTAAATCAAATGCTTTGGAACATAGAGCAAGACAAAATGTAATTTTTGAATTTGGTTTTTTCTTTGGAAAATTAGGCAGAAAAAAAGTATGCGCATTATATGAAGAAGGTGTAGACGTTCCTAGCGATGTTAAGGGTATAATTTATATTTCTTTTAAGGATAATTGGAAATTTTCATTAGCTCGAGAATTAAAATCTTCTGGGATTAATATTAAAGCAGATAATATTTTAAATTGTTTATTTTTCTTAATTGGAAATTGAATAAAATAAAATTCCACTTTAAAAGTTCTGCCTATTGACCTTCCCGGGGAGCCGGATAGGATTCGAACTTTTTAAGTACAAAGAGCATGGCTGTACTAACTTAATAATTAGGTAAAATTTTCTAACTTTTTGTAAGGGAAGGGTTGAAGGGGAATGATGCATTTTTATTTTCCACATTAGGTGCATTTTAGTTTACCATTTCCAATTTACTTTACTCTTGGGACTAAATAAACATCCTATATTAATTAAGTAAAATACAATAAAACTTTCCGGAATCCTTGCAATAAAAGAGCAGGGGTTTTTAAATAAGTTTTTTGAAAAAAAAGGGTTTTTAAAAGATTTGTCGTATAATGAATATAGAAAAATTACATTACTGCAACCAATTACTTAGCAAAACGTGCCGATTTAGAAGCATAAATGAAGTAATTCGATGATTTTAAGTTATTTGTAATTTTGACGGCTATTAGGAATGGAAAGATTATCATATGAATGTAATAGAAAGCGAGGATGAAAATGGAAACAAATAAGAAACGAGAGGAAAAAGCGCAATATGATATAAAAATGTTCCATTATAATTTCATAGTAAATTTAGAAAGCTTAAGGGTATTTATAACTAATTTAAGTCCTGTGGCAAAAGAGTATGATAAGATCCTAACAGAAAAAATAACTAAAATATGTGACGAATTGCTTAAAATAACTGGCATATCCAAAAATGAGTTGAAAGAAACAAAGCACAAGAAAAAAAAGTTTGAGCTGACAAAAAAACAAATGGTGCAAATTCTTAAAGCCTTTAAGGCTTTGCCACATTTAACGCGAAGTAATGTTAAATTACTTCATAAAAGCGCGTTTGTTATGTTAATAAGTTATTTTGACTTTCTGATCTCAGATTTAATTCATTATTTTTATCAAAGGTATCCCGAAAGTCTATCTGGTAAGGAACTCTCCATAAAATTAAACGAATTAAAACTTTGTGATCATCTTACCGAAGCAATGGACTATATTGTAAACAAAGAAGTTGACAAAGTATTATATGACAGTTTGGAGGTTCAAAAAGGATACCTTAAGAATTATCTAAAAATTGATATCAAAGAAAATATTATACATTGGGATAAAATAAACGAAGCAATAGAGCGGAGAAATATAATTGTACACAACAATAGTAAAATTAATAGGCGCTATTTGAAAAGTGTAGATTTATCGGTTATTCCTGAGAAAACAAAAGATTTAAAGGAAGGTAAAAAAATTGGTATAAATGAAGATTATTTTACAATTGTCTTTGACGAGATTCTTATTGCAGGAATTATATTAATTCAAAATTGCTGGCGTAAATGGAGAAAAGACGATGTTGATGGTGCGGATGGACAATTAATCATTTGTATGTACGATGCCCTTTCTCAAGAAAAATGGACAGTAGCGGAAAGATTGGGATTGTTCTCAAAAGAGTGTAAAGTTTCCAGTGAACGCAATCGTTTGTATTTAAATATAAATTACTGTCAGTCCCTAAAATGGCAAAATAAAAAAGACGATCTAGAGAAAGATCTTGAAAAATTTGATACATCAACCCTTAGCCCGAAATATATACTTGCATTATGTGCGTTAAAGAGTGACAGACATAATTTTTACAAAAACATTGAAGGAGCAATTATTGTAGACGAGATGAAAGAAGATGATTTTATGGAATGGCCTTTGTTTAGAGAGTTGAGAAAGAAACCGGACTATGAAGAGAGAATAAAATCAGCATTTATATCGGTCTCTCAAAAAGAGCAGAGTTAAATCCCAAAAACTCACATTGATTAGAAAATGAGTAACGGGCTCTATTTAAATTAAAAAAACTTATCAATGTGGAATTAAAATTAAATAAACTAGAGAAAAGCTTCAAATACAGAAATAAATTCATACAAATAGTAGCCCTAATAAACCAAAAGGGCAGGGTAGGAAAAAACTCACGAATGATTAATGAATGTATCAACCAAAAGAATAAAAGCGAAAATAAAACAGTAAGGAAATGGTTAAAATGATTAAAAAATTAGACATAGATTATAAAAAAACTTGTTCTTGCCCAGATAACCGCATTAATTGCCTTACCGCAAAAGATTGGGTTCGTAATCAAGTTGCTATTTGGGAATTTTTTTACGAGAAAAGAGATATTCGAGATAAAGATATTCATCCCGCTGTATTTCCAATTGCTTTGCCCAAAAAATGTATCCAGCTTTTTACGCATAAAGGGGAATTAGTGCTCGACCCTTTCTCGGGAATTGGCACTACTCTTATCGCAGCACAAGACTTAGAAAGAAATGCAGTTGGGTTTGATCTCAATAATAAATATATCGATTTTACCAGTGAAAGACTTGCACAAATGACGCTAAATTTTGGTTATAATACAAACCAAATTACGATTTGTGATGATTCAATTAATATTCCAAAATATCTTAAAAAAAATACCGTCTCTTTATGTATAACTTCACCCCCTTATGCTAATATGTTAAACCATAAAAGGTTAAATAAAAGTATTCGTGGAGACCTGCGAAAAAATGAACATTTCAAAAAAATTCAGCAGTATTCAAATGACCCTCGAGATCTTGGAACAATGAAACTTGAAAAATATGTAGAGGCTCTTGCACAAATTTATAAAGGAATACTTCCTTTGCTGAAACCGAAAGCCCACTGTGTAATTAACGTTAATGATTTATGGGAAAATAATCATAGATATCCTACACATGCTTATATTATTGAAGCTATGGAAAAAGTAGGATATGAACTTAGAAATATAATTATCTGGGATAAAAGAAATTTAGTTAATAGAGTAGGCATTTTTGGTTGGCCGAATAACTATATTACTCTTAGCACAACCTTTGAATATATTCTTGATTTCTGGAGGCCATTAGTATGATTACTTATCCAGAATTAATAGAAAGACTAAAAGAAATAAAAGAAATGGGTTATATAAGAACTCACCGTGCAGGAAATACGGGAATAGGTAAAACATTAGAAGACCTTTTGGGAATAAAAGAGAATAACATACCCGGACCAAATGCTGCAATGATTGAATTAAAATCAGCAAGAAGAAAAGCTTCTAGCATGCTTACTTTATTTACAAAAGCCCCCTTGCCTAGAAAAGCCAATTCTGTTTTATTACAAAAATTTGGCTATGAATCACCAAAATGGAAAGGGAAAAAAATTTTGCACACTACAGTAAATGCCCTAAGATACAACCAACTAAAGACTGCTCCCGGCTTTAAAATTAATGCCGAAGAAGATAGAATATGTCTCGTAAGTCCCCAAAAAGAAATTTTAGGTTATTGGGATAAAGAAACTTTAAAGAAGTCTTTTGAAAGAAAACTTCCTAAAGTGCTGTATGTGAAAGCAGAAACAGAGGACTATGGCCATAATGAAAAATTTTGGTTTAACGAAGCATGGTTATTGAATGGTTTTAACTTTTATAATTTTATTATTTTATTAAAAAAGAAGGTAATCCTTGTTGATATACGAATAGGACAATACTCTAATGGGAGAACTCACGATCACGGTACAGGATTTAGAGTACTTCGTAACCATATAGACTTATGTTTTCAAAATAGAGAAAAAATAATGTAATAAATACAAAAAGGGAATAAATACAAATAATAACCTTAATCGACCAAAAGAGCAGGGGAGGGAAAACTATTTCCAAACGATTAATAAATAAATTAAAATATTTTCAAAAAAAAGAAGGATTTTTGAAATAAATGTAGTATATTAAAAATAGAAGAAATAGAATAATTAGTTTTAAAAAGTTGATAAAGGCAACCTATGTGAAAGGATAGGACGCAAACAAGTACTGTTAGTTAAATTTCAAAAGTGGACTATTTAAGAATCAAAAGTGGACTAAATTAAGCTCACTATTTTTAACTTTTTGCATACCTAAAAGCTCACCTTCATGCCAGAATCTTACTTCAGATAAACCAGATTCTTTATCTGGGCTAATCCGAAGTTGTATCCTTTCATGTAGTGGTGCTTTAGGTACTCTTAATTCTAAATTATTTATAGAAACTTTGCGATAAGAATTTACCATTCTGTCTACCCTTAAACAGAAGATATCTTTGGTTGACTTAAAAGGCGGACTTATTGTAAATTCTCTAAAGAGAGTTCTTTTCTCTCTTATTGCTCTTTGAAATCTGATATAGGGGATCTCCCCGGTGGTGGAATGAACTATTCTGTAATTATATTTTTGGACAAGATTATTTAAGATTAATTGGGCTTCTTTAATATCCCTGATATTTTCTCTATAACAGGTCCTTACCAATCTGTCCTGAATCCACCTATAGGGTCTTTCAATCTTCCCCTTGGCCTGCGGAGACAGAGCATAGGTTACCTTCACCCTACAGTCATCTAAAACCTGTTTCCATTGCGGATTAGCCTCATCAGTAAGCTTGTAATGGTTTCTCCAGAAACTGTCTCTTCCTTGTACAAACCGGAAGATAGAATGACTATCTACATAGTAGGCCAGAGGGAATCCATATTTTAATAAAACATCCTCTAAGGCCAGGATATGTTCCCAGGTGGTCTCTCTTTCTACTAAGCAAGCATACAGGATAAGCCTGCTGTAGTCATCAAGTGATGTAATCAGATACCATTTACTGTCAGCAAAAGGGGCAAACTGGTGATGAGAAGAATCGTGTTGGATTAGCTCTCCCGGGTAGTTAGTTATTACTTCTCTATCATGTACTTTTCTCTTTGGTCTTAAAAAATAAAAATTATTTCTTTTGGCCCGGTCGATTATAGTAGGCAAAGATACTTTCTGGCTATATTTTTGTTCTAAAAGATCTTTTATATAACTGTAATTATAGTATTTAATCGGTATTTCTTTATTCTCGATTAGGTCTTTTTCAATCTCTAGTGCTTTTACAATATTTTTCTCTATATCCGGATCTATCTTTCGATTAATTGTTTTTCTTTCATAGTGAATAGAAAAGTTATCTGGATCTTTACGATATTTTGCTAGTAATTCAAAGAATCTACTTCTTTTAATTTTAAGTATTTGCAAGATGTAATTAAGTTTGATTTCTTTTTTCGAATATTTTTCAAAAAGCGATTTAACCTGACCATCGGTAAAGTTTTTGTGTAATTGCGTAGACATAATTTAGAACCTCTTTTCTCTTTAGGATTAGTTCTAGATTACATCTTTTTTACCATTCCAGGTTAGTCCACTTTTAAACTTTAAATCATTAAAAAACAGTCCGGTTTTGATTTTTAAATGACAGACGCAAACAAGTACTTGACAATAAAATTATTTTAATATATTATTATATATATTATTGTTATATTAATTTAAAAAAGATTAAAAAAAATAAAAATAATAAAGGATTATTAATTAATATGGTATCATCAGAAAATAACAGCTAAATAATATATAAATTTAGATCTCGTTAAAGCAATAAATTTGTTGTATTTTAGCAGAAATTTTGTTATTTGGCTTTATAATAACATGGCTCATTATTTATAAAATTTTACAATTTGAAACTAGAGTTTTTACACTTTAATTCTTTATATGATCATCATCTAAATATGGGTCATCAAGAGGATAAAAAAATTGCTTACATGTTTTTTGGCAGAAAAAGATGCAAAATGTAAAATTATAAAGTATGTTGATAGAATTTGGCTTAAAGATAGTAATATTAACGAAATAATGCGTGCATTTATTATAGAAGTTTCCCCAGAAAGTACAAAATCTCTAGAATATTTCTCCTTTATAATTCCTCGTTTAGTAAAAACAGACAATTTAGAAAATCTTTCTCGTCTTTCCGTAGATTCTAAATGCTTTTTTAATGAAGAAGGTCGAACAACAGGCAAGATTAGAATAATAGATGAAAACAGAATTATTTTCGATGATTTTGATTGTCAAGTAGATCACAACCATATAGTAAGGCCACACTCTTCTGAAAAAGCAACCAGGATAGACTTCGATCTAATAAACAAACCTATTGCCCCTGGGGAGAAAGAATTGTTTCGAATTAGATTTAATGTCAATAATTTAATCGATAAACTTCCCAATCTTGATTCATTCAGATTTTCTTATTTTGCTATTGAAGAATGCAAAAAAAATATATTTTTAGAGCTATCCCAGGGTTATGATGTTGTGCCAATAGTTCCGATATATGATATAGAAACACGTCAGGGAGGATTCGATATTTTTGTATATGCTCTTCCTTATAAGGAAATCGGATCGCCTATTAGTAATTACGGTCACGTATCAATGAGTCACGACTATAAAGCAGATCCACTAAATGAACGATTAAATGGTATCCGTTGGCATCTGAGAGAGATTATTGATTCTACCTCTGAAGAGATAGTTTTTAGAAAAAACAAAGGTTTTAAGTCAAGAAAGGAAATCCATGGTACTATACGTACACCAGTGCAAGATGAGGACATACAAGAACTAAAGAGAGCTTCAGAAGAACTAAAGGAATCTTCTAAGAGAAATTTAATAATAGGTATTGTTGCTATAGTAATTAGTATAATAGCAATTTTCTTACACATTTTCTTCAAAATCCCCCCTCAGTAATTTTATATTGTTTTCTAATATTCAAACTTTTGTTTATTATTATATCTTTAATATTCATTTATTTTGTCGTCTTCAGTAATTAAAAAACGATAAAAAGGGATTTTTGCACTATTCTAACCTTAACTATAAAAATAACCCTTTAAATTTCGCATTTAAGGGGGGGCTTTTACCCCTCTACGTATAATCATAAGCGACCCTTCAAGATTTCTCCATATACGCAGTATATGAACGTTTTTAAAAATCCTTCAAAGCCTTTGCTTATAAGGGTTACAGCGTTTTGTATGCATAATTATTATATAATAAATATAGTAATGTTTATAAATATTATAGTTTTTTTATAGTTTTTGTAGTGTAAAAAGGGGGAATATTGGACTATAAAGGGAAATGAGATTGCCACGCACCAAAAGCGGTGCTCGCAATGACAGAGAGAGGAAGAAAAGCAAAAAGAAATACAGAAGATGGATTCCCGCTTTCGCGGGAATGACAAAGAGGGAGCGGGAATGACGAAGTGGCAATAGAAATGACAAAAAGGTAACGTAAATGACATAAGTGATGAATTGCGAGAGATACTACAAAAGGTATAGGATAATGATAAAAAGAGATATTCAGAGAAATTTATCTTATTTTTATAATTTTACAACGTCCTATAATATATCTTATGTAAAGTAATGATTAAAAACAACACTTTAACAAATTTAACCCTGAAACATTTAAAGAATTTTTTATTCAGTTTCCGTTTTCTTTAT
>Ga0209979_1002977_pt1 | contig 15401 bp, 13 predicted proteins | sample AnhtaG_FD_183114 | JGI IMG/M metagenome (GOLD analysis project Ga0209979, IMG submission 183114) | Deep subsurface microbial communities from Anholt, Denmark to uncover new lineages of life (NeLLi) - Anholt_01485 metaG (SPAdes) (version 2) | ecosystem: Environmental > Aquatic > Marine > Oceanic...
TAAGATGCTCGACAACTCCGCTGAAGTGTCAATCCACTTCGGTAAACTTTCAACCGATAACATTGGCATTGAAGGCAGCAACATGACCAGTGCATCGACTGGTCTTAATATCACAGGCCTGACCATTGCCGACACAGGCAGCGCCAAGAACGCATTGACAACACTGGACAGCGCAATCAGCACCAAGGATACCGCTCGCGCCAAGTTCGGTTACAAGATGAACCGTCTGGAAGGTACCATATCGGTGCTTAACATTCAGTCTGAGAACCTGCAGGCAGCCGAGTCTCGTGTTTCGGACGTCGATGTGGCTACCGAAATGGCAGAGATGACAAGGAACCAGGTGCTGGCACAGGCCGGTATCTCAATGTTGGCACAGGCCAACGCAATGCCTCAGATGGCACTGACACTGCTCAGATAAAAAGCAGCAGCACTTGAGTGTTGAATGACACAACAGGGGAGATGACTGGAGCGCAAACCCTCAGCCATCTCCCCATAAGTTTAAGATGCCAGCTAACAAACATCGTGGCGCGTTATGCGTATTGAGTATTACCTGATAAAGCTAACGCAATACGCATCGCTCAGTACGAGATACAATATAACGGAGTGATACTATGAACGGAATCGAAGCATACCAGGACAATACAGTTACAACACAAAGCAAAGGCCGTCTCATTGTTATGCTATACGACGGTGCAATCAAGTTTATGAGACTGGCAATCAAAGAACTTGAGGCGAATAACTACGAGACAAAGGGCCACTATATAAACAAAGCTCAGGACATAATCAATGAGCTCAATGCGGTTCTGGATACGGACGCCGGCGGCGAAATAGCTACAAACCTTCGCAAGCTCTATTGTTTTATGAATAATCGCCTGTCCCAGGCTAATATAAAAAGTGACCCTCAAATGATTCGTGATGTAATCAAACTAATGGAAGAATTAAACCAGGGCTGGAAGGCCATCACCTGAAAATCAATTATGAATTTATTGTTGTAATTAAAATATCATCCGGTGAAAAAATTCTTTTAAAATGCTTTTGTATCAATACAATAAATTGGTGAAAAGAGGGCTGTGCGATGCTTGAAGCAAAAGACATTATGACCAAGCAAGTAATTTGCATAAAAAAGGATATCCCTGTAATTGAAGCCATAAGACTTATGTCGAAAAACAACATTACCGGCATCCCTGTTGTCGAAGATGATATGATTCTGGTAGGGATTCTTTCAGAACAAGATGTGCTAAGATTATTCCACACTTATGAAGATGAAAAAAACCGGACAGTAAATGATTTTATGACACAACCTGCTATCCACTTTGAAGAGGATGAACCTTTGCTGGATGTTTGCTACTGTTTGAGGGACAACAATATCAGAAGAGTCCCGGTTACGTCAAATGGCAAAGTCGTAGGCGTTATCAGCAGGTCAGATATCCTTAAATGCATTCTTCAACTTTGGGATGAAGAAGCTGTACCGGTCGGCGGTGCCGCGAATAATACAGAACGATAAATAACCCCATAATAAACCCAGGTATGCGTTTAGCCTAACAAACGGATGCTTTCAGGCGTTCGTATCCTGCTTCGTTTACTCTGATAGGAACACGGTGTTTGCAGGCATCATCTAACCATGCTCCTTTTGCCTTGTACGTGCCGTTGTTTAACCAAATGTCCACCCGCTGATGTTCCTGGAAGTCCTTTTGGAGTATGTTTGAACCAGACCATACTCGTTTGGTCACTCCAACCGGCAATGACAAAATCATTCACACCATCTTTATCAATATCCAGGATTAAAGAAGCGGCCTGCCGTCCAACATCGGGTTTTGGTATATCTCCTTTCATACTCGAAAGGTGGACCCAGGTTTTAGATTTATTTTCCCACATCTCAATAGGCTGATAACCGCCGCTCCAGTTTGCACCTATGATATCCATATCACCATCATTTCCAATATCCGCGACGCGGATGAAGTGTGACCCTTTGGAAGATATGGTCTGCTTTCTCCAGGATGAACCGTTTGCACGATTTATATAAACAGCTACCTCATCGGGGTCGGCTCCCTGGTGCATTTCCGATGACACCACATCTATTGCGCCATCGCCGTTCATATCGGCGGTTACCAATCCGTGAATAACGCATTCGACGGGTTCGGCGATAATATGTTCGGGCCAATCTTCCTTCTTGGGGTCGGACGGTGCTTCGAACCAGGACATCTTGTAAAAACTCCCCTTTAGTTCCGATGGTGAAAGAACCACGTCCGGCAGGGTGTCACCGTTGATGTCGGCTATCTGTACCGTTGCACTCGGATGCCAGCGAGCAAACCGATGTGCAGTCCAGGCCCCGTTGACTATATCTTGGTTATTTTCAAACCAGATGCCGCCGATGACCACTCGGGGTCCCCGTCCTTATCGATATCGCCCAGAGTGATACCCTCTCCGTGAGGACAATCAATAACCTTCTCAGTCCACGCGTTGGTCCCATCCTGGCGCCATATATGGATTCTGTTGCCTGCTTTGTGGCCGAACTCGGACTGATCTCGCGTAACAATGTCCAGATCTCCGTCTCTGTCCAGGTCGCCGAGCTCCACATCGTGGGTGGGATGATTCGCAACTTTATGGGCTTTCCAAATCTTCTTAGCCGGATCGTCATGAGGTCGGGGATTTTCATACCATATCAAACCTCCCATAACGATGTCTAAGTCGCCATCGCCGTCAACATCGCCTACTTCACCATCAACGGTCTTATATCCACCTTTCGCAACGATTGTTTTAGTCCAGTGGGGGTAAGCATACCATACCAGAGGACCGCTACGGCCCCCAATAATGATGTCTAAAAAACTGTCGCCGTTTATATCTCCGATTATCTTTGCCCAGGGATCTTTCGGGCCTTTGCTGTCTATAACCACATGATGAAACGGTATATCACTGGCTGAAGAAATCAAAGAGCTCAACAAGAGTAAAAATATAATTGCTAATCTGGTTTTCATGATGAATGTTGAATTCATTTCTTATTTCCTTTCCTGTTATCATTACGCCACAGGTGCAGGTACCGATAGTTGTCCCAGGCAACGCTGACAATATCCAAATCGCCGTCATTATCCATATCCGCTACCTTGGCGCCGAGATGGCTTTCTTTGCCACGGTCAGCAATGTGCTCGGTAAAGTTTCCTTTTCCGTCGTTTTCAAAAATTTGCAGTCGGAATTTTCCTTTGGGCCCTTTGTATTCGCACGTAATAACGTCGAAGTCACCGTCTCTGTCCATATCGGCGACATCCAGATTGTTGAGGGAATATTCTGTAACAACGATATGTTTTTTCCAGGTTTGGTTTTTGGGATCACTGGGCTGTTCGAACCAGTACAGACTGGCATCGGGGTCGGGGCCGGGATACCTTTCCTCGGAGACCACAACATCAAGACGTGAATCACCATTTACTTCGACAATAATGTCCTTGTATCCGTCACCGGTAACATCCGCCATAGCCAGCCCGAAGTATTTTAGCCAATTCGGCTCATCCCAGTCACCCCATTTGCCTCGCTTATTGTCAACCTTGATGTAGGTCCAATCATCCAAGATAAGTTTATTCCAGTTTGAGCCCCGTTCAGGTTCATTGTATTTTACCATTAAAACCATACCGGGCCACTGGACCTCAATGCCGTGATGCGTGGTCGAGCTGTGGGTGTATAGAGTATTCGTGCCGGACCTGATTAAATTCAGCGGAACGCCGAACTCGTCATAGCTTAAATCATGGTTCTTACCAACCTTTGTGATTATCTTCTTGTCATTTATGCCGATTTCATCCGCGGCAACTCCGTTCCAGGTGACCATAATGATTTTTGCGGCGACGGCCTTACTTAAGTCATCGTTTACATCGGTTTTGCACTTGTGCGTATTGTCCACTCGAGTTGACCAACTTTTAGGAACATCATAAGGCTTGTACATCCTGACCGTTTTGTCGCGAACAAGGCGGATATTTTCCACGGCTGACGTCATATAGCACATTCCGGCAGCGTCAACAATTCGAGCCATTATCTTCATGGGCCGGTCCTGAGTGGGAATCCAGGAATTGTTCCAAATCACTTCGTAGGGCTTATTCGTAGCGGTGCCGATGTGACTTTTAATTTCGTTGTACAAATAACGATAGTGCCATTGACGATAATTGCCGTCGCCCTCCCAGTTAAAATCCTCATAGAAACCGATGAAATCGACCTGTTTAATCGGATGAGGCCCTGTAGCTTTAGCCACCAGAACAGGTGATTCACCGATGGTCGAACCACCAGATGGTTTTATAATCATACCGGTCGGATGGGGCTTTGAACTATCGTAGTAAACCCGGAACGTTACGCCGTACAAAATCCACTGGGGCCACCACCCACCCAACGATGTGCCCAGGCTGCATGTAAATTCAAACGTGTTATTTCCCTGCCGCAAATACTTCATAGGAATCCTGACACAAGGATAGCGCATATACTGGTATTCCGAATTCGGCGGACCTTGTCCTGCCTTGCCCGGAATAAAGGATGATTCAGGAATGGGTATCCAGGGATTTGCGTTAACACGGATTTTTTTGCCTACTGTTCCGCCGTGACATAGCAGCATTTCGATGTACGCTTCGACCTTGATGGCACCGTCTAAGTCGTCGATGCGAATGGTGTTTACGGAATTGGGCAGAAATTCTTTTGCCCCTTCGGCCGTGGCATCGGGACCGGTTACCCGCTGCCATTTTCCATCAGGCCGCCACTTATATTCACGAAAAACATCCCCAGGCCCCGCCTCTGCCCAGGCCAGAGAAGCCATCCACAAAAGTATGATAGCTATTGAAATTCGCTTCATTGGTCATCCTTTCTTATGGAGGTTTATATCTAAGAATTTGATACTCCTATTCGCGTTTTCCAGGAGTTGCTCGATGGTCTTACGTGATGTTCCGGCCCTCTGGGACAAAGTTCCGAAGCACAGGCAATCGGCCGCTGATGCAGCCTCAAGCAGCTCTTCAGTCGGCTCAATTTGGTCGTACGCAACTTCTGGTGTCATGAAATAGTCAGGGTTATTCTGCTCGTCGAAACTGACCTGAACGGTACCTGTGGGGAACTGGTCATCCCACTGGATAAACCTTGTATCCAGACCAAGTTGAACGATTTGGTCACAGGCTTTGTTGCCGAGCTCATCCCGGCCGAGACGGCTTATCATCAGACCGGTATCGCCGAGTGAATTTGCCCGGTAAGCGAAATTAAACGGAGCCCCGCCGAGAACCATACCTGACGGCCCAGCAACGCTGGGTTCCTATCAAAACCCGCCGGTGGCGGGGTCCCAGAGTACTTCACCGAAGGCAAGTATTGTCTTTTTCATAATCACCCGTGTTTAAAAATATTTTCATAGTGTCTCCCCGATGGATATTAGCTTTTCTCAATAATATTTCTAATAGTCTCCAGAGTTACTTGGGCATTCGGCGTTTCACCCAGTTCGGATACCACAAGGTCTGCCTCCGTAAAATCCTCATCCTTTGTATAGCCGTTTGTGGTGATAACGCAATACATACCTGCGGCTTTTGTTGCCAGCAGACCATTACGGTTGTCTTCTATCACTACACATTCGGATGGCTCAAGTTTTAGTCTCTCTGAAGCCAGGTTGTATATTTCAGGGTCCGGTTTTTTCTTTGACACAACGTCACCGGCTAAGATAGCACTAAAACGAGCCTTCCGCTCAGGGCCGAGCAGCTTCTCTACTATAAGATTGACCGCCCGCTCGTGGGAAGTAGAGCAAACAGCCAAAGTAACATCCGCGGCGATAGCCTCATCAACAAGTCTTGCCACACCAGGACGTAGAGGTAGTTCTCCTGATTCTATGATTTGCATAAAAAAGTCCGTTTTGAGTTTATGCAATTCTTTGATGAGCGCGTCCTTATCCACAACATCACAAGGCCAGCCGTAGCTGTCGAAGTAGTGCCTCATGCGTTCTTTGCCGCCGGAAACTTCCAACAGTTCTCCGTAAAGCTCAACACCCCATTCTATCGAGTATCCTTTTTTTGCAAATGCCTTGTTGAAAGCAACTCTGTGCCCATCCCGTTCGGTATCAGCCAGAACGCCGTCACAATCGAAAATAATGGCTTTCATTGCAAATTCTCCTCTGCCTGTACCTGTGCTTGGCTGCACAGGAAGACGCAGGCACAGGTATCAGGCCTTTCCTGCGCTGCCGAATAGTTTTATTTTATCGATAATACCCGCCTTGAGCTGATGGAACTGGGCATCGATAACTTTCAGCGGGTTGTATTCCGTATTGTGCGCCTCGTGGTAAGCAATAAATCCATCGATGAACGCATATTTGAGCTGAGTTGATATATTAACTTTTGCACAACCAAGCGAAATACACTTCTTGAACACGTCATCTGTAAGACCTGTCCCACCGTGCAGAGCTATGGGAACCGCCGTCTTTGTTGCGATTTCTTCGAGCAGATCGTAAGCAATCTTGGGTACGCCCTTATAAACTCCGTGAGCCGTCCCAATGGCTGGCGCGAAGCAGTCCGGCTTGACTTCCACACAAAACTTGATTGCTTGTTCAGGGTCAGCTAAATGGGCCTGCTGCTCTTTGACGTGGATGTCGTCCTCCACGCCGACGATGGCCCCAAGCTCAGCTTCAACGGTAATATCTTTGGGTCGTGCCATTTGCACGACCTGCCGACTCAACGCAAGGTTCTCCTCAAATGGTTTTGAGGATGCATCAATCATAACCGAGGTCCAACCCGATTCGAGGCACTCTTTGATAAGGTCTAAATCCTTGCAGTGGTCAAGGTGCAAGGCAATCGGAACACTTGATGGGCCGGCAAGCTCCCTTACCCAGGATATAATAGGCGCAGCCCCCCAGAATATTACCGTCTTGGCCGATGTTTGAATAATCACCGGAGCGTTTGCCTCTTCCGCAGCCTGGACGACGGCCTTGGTGGAATTGTAGTCGAGGATGTTAAAGGCACCGATCGCATACTTGTTATCCTGTGCTTCTTTTAACATTTGTAACATATTTTCCAGTGCCATTCTTGCATCCTTTTCAACATAATTCAGCGTAATTGGTTGACCAGCACCTCGAAAAGTTTCGCCGAATGGGTCGGAAGCCTGAATATATCAAAATCCCCGTCACCATCCAGGTCGGCGACCTGACCATTGTAAATACCATCGTCCGTGATGAGGTGCCTTTTCCAAACAAGATTGTTGCCTTGATTCAGATACACAATCACCGGCCAATAGTTGACTTTCAAACCTTTTGCACGGTCTTTATTAACGCCTGTAACTACATCATAGTTTCCATCCTTATCCATATCAAAGACTTTAAGTGTGTGAGCTGCAGCCAATTCACTGGCAATGATGTTTTCTGTCCCGATTAAAATCTGCTAAGTCCACGTCTTTCAGGAAATTAGGCCCCTGACCAATGTAGTGGTGTTCCCATCCGGGATATTCATACCAGTAGATTTGCGTAGGCGCTCCGCTTTTGTCCCATTCTCCCGGATGCTCGAATCCGAGGACATCTATATCGCCATCGTTGTCGATGTCACCGACCGCCATATCTCCGCATGCAAATGTGCCTCCTTTCGGTGCCTTGTTTGCGATAATGTGCCGGGTCCATAATTTGCCGTTTTTCTTTGCCTCGTACCAGCCCAGCCAGCCTCCATGGGCATTATTGTTCTGAACGACAAGATCCAAAACACCGTCCTTGTTTATATCACCCAACGCTCTGGCCCACCAGTTCTCGGCGTTATCCTCGATCTGCACCGCCTCAAACGATAACTTCGACCGCCCTAAACCAACTGAATCGGCAGCAAACAATAACATGCAGACAACAACGCAAAACCTGACAAAGTATTTTATTTCAACATAGCTACTTGTACTTGCTTTCATAGTTTTCTCCCTTCGATTAAACATTTGTTCTACAAAATAATGTCTCCAACATAACTATATATTCCTTCGCTAACTCGAAGATGGTCCACACCCAGCAACGCTGGGTATCAATACACGCTGGCGGCGGGCTGGAGTTTATCGCTTTTAACTGCCTGGACAGAAAACAGAAAAAGGCGGCGGTTAAGCCGCCTCTGTTCAGTATAGGTTGTTGTGGTGCTCGGGTTGCTCTCCAGGTCGGAATAGAACTTGGGCGCGCCTGCTCTTAGGTGTCGGGTTTCCGTCCCCGCCCTTTCGGTCCGTCGTAATTGTAGTGGAACCAGTCAACGTCAATGCAGCCAGTGTCGTCCCTGTCATTCCAACAGTAGAAGCCGAGGCGGTCTCCACACCAGTTACCGAACTTGATCGTGAACACCGGACCGAAGCGGGTAAACAACTCGCAGTCGGTGCTGTAGGCAAAGTGTGCCCGATTGCCGTCGTTGACCGTGCGGATCCAGAGTGTGTCAGTTCTGATGGCCGGTCCGTTTGTCACCTTACCATTGGCGTTGAAGAGCAATTGCTTGACGCCGTTACTATTCATGCGGACACCGAACAGATGGTAGATGATGCTGAAGCGGACGAAGCCGGCTTGTTGACCGGGTTTCATCCCCGACAAATCAAGCTTTGTGACGACCGTGCCTTTGCCAGTGCCCATGATACGCTGGCTGATCGTATTACATGCACCCCAGAAATCACCTTTGCCGACAGGAACAGACGCCTTGAGTCGGAGCCAACCAGGACGCTCGGTCAGTGACCACCGATCATCGCGCGGGTTGTGGTTCCATTCCCACTGAGGTCCGAGCTTGGGGCCATCAAACTCGTCATCGGTCTGCGGCGCGGTGATGGGCTGGCCGGTGACAGGTTTGCGGTAAGACAGCACCGGTTCGCCAATGCCATCGTTGTCCTCGTCCTTGCCGATGATGGGCCAGCCGTTGACCCAGGTGACCGGTTCAAGACACTGCGGGCGACCCTGGAAAGGGTTTGTCGTGTTCTGCACGAGTTGATGAAGGTACCACCAAGACCCATCCGGCGCTTGCACAATCGAGCCTTGGACAGCGCTTCGATCAAATGCCGTACCTCGTTCCAAGATGACCTTCCTATCGTAAGGACCGTAGATAATGTCCGTCTTTGAACGCAAGACTATCTGCTTGCGATCTCGGTCAATCCATTCAGATAAGAAGATGTACCACGTTCCGTTGATTTTGTCGATCTTGCAGGACTCACATCTGCCCTGGTCGTAGATGACACTCCCTTCATCCAGGACTTTCCTGCCGTCCCAACTCATTTTGAACAGGCGTATTTGAGTAATCCTTACTTTCTTGTCTGGCACTCTGCCGAAATTGCAGACCAAGTAGGCCTGTTTAGCTTCGTCGTCCCAGAAGACTCCCGGGTCCGTCCAACCCTGTCTACGGAGCATGCAGATTGGCTCGTCCCACGGCCCATGGATGTCTGGAGCGCTAATCATGTACAAGCCGCTCTTGGTGTCGATCATGTAGCAGTACCATCTGCCCTCGTGGTATGCCAGGTCGCCGGCCCAGACGCCATATTTGTACCCGTTCATCTGATCCGGACGATAATTCGGCTCCCACGAGAGCTTCTTATATACGTGCCCGACCAGTGACCAGTTGACCAGATCCTTCGACTCAAGGATCATCATGCCCGGCGACATGTGCTGCTTCGACGAGATCATGTAATACGTGCCATGGTGCTCGACGGTGTCCGAGTCGGGGAAGTCCGCGTTTAGCACCGGATTTCGATAAGTCCCGTCATCCTGATCGCCCCAAGAGCCTATGTCCGAAGTCATCACCGAGGCGCGGCCCAGTGGGATGGTTAACAACATTGTTACCCATAACCATCGATATCGCATTTTCGATTCTCCTTATTCAGGTTCTTGTCCTTTTCCTGCCTATCTTTGCTCTCCTGCCCCGCTACGGCCTCGGTCTTCGCCGAGACGAGCCGACTATTCTTGCAGCCACACATGTAAGCCGGGAGCCTCATAGCTATATGGTTTTCCCAGAATATCGAGGTCACCATCGCCATTGAGGTCACCAAGTTTAGATTCATGGTTGGCCTTGCCGATGTCAATAACATCCTCAGTAAAGTTTCCTTTGCCGTCTCCCCAATAGATTCTTGTCTTTGCCATTGCTCCAACTCCCGGCCTGCCCATCTCAGCAACAAAAATATCCAAGTGTCCGTCCTTATTGATGTCACGTATCGCAATACTGTGTCCATGGATAATTTTTTCATGCAATTGGTGAGCAACCCATGAGCCATTCTTCCATCGATACCATTTCAGCGGTCCATCGGCGTCCCCAGGAACTATGACCACTTCCGGCCTGCCACCGGCAACCAACTGGCCCGCCGCACTTCGGGTGAACTCTCTGCCCTTGCCGCCGTCGATCACATTTTCTGCGAAATTCATCCCGCTTTCATGTTTGAACCAGCGGCCGGCACCTATAATGTCAATCTTGCCGTCAAGATTAATATCTGCTGCTGCTAATCCCTCGTATCTGCCGGTAGCCTTAAAGATTACCTCTCGATCCCATTCTCTGTTAGTTTTGGGATTCTTTGGAATTTCAATTAGCAGTAGATGTCCGGCTCCCTGATTCCATGATACGAGATCTGTTTTGCCGTCGCCGTCGAAATCATTAAATATTTGGTCGTGGTGTTTATTCTTGCTTGAATTCTTGATGATATACCGCTTCCAGGGAGTGTCCTTCTTGAAATTCGGATATGGATTTTCCCACCACCACATTTGATTGCTGCCGGAATCCCCGCCGAAAACAATATCCAGGTCACCGTCGCCGTCGATGTCGAAGTAATCACCTCCCGCTTCGATTCGTAAATGCGTATTGTCGATTACGAACCTGGCCCAATTGCCGTCGCCTTTATATTTGTACCAGACCACCGACGGAGTTTTCGTTCGTTCCGTAATAACAAAATCATCTGTCCCGTCCTTGTCGATATCAAGTACAAGACTTGCCGTTTGTTGACTACCTGCATTAGGCTGCGGGATATTTCCCCTTTCAGTCGAATAATACTTCCACAAAGGTTGCTCTGCCCCACCGGCATTTGCTGCTGCCGATATTGCAGCTACTATTGTCCAGACAACTTTTTTCCTATCCATTCTGTACGCTCCTTTCCTGAACACAAAATAAAACAACGACTGCACTGAGATTTATAAACCAGACTATATTGCTCTAACAGAGAATCAATCGATAAAAGTAAAATAAATATCAAGATTCACTTCATTGAAAATGCTCTTTCTCCACAAACCCAACACCATGAGCTTACAATTCAGCCTGTGGTCAAAGGTACTGCGGTTAAGGCCGCTTTAACCGGCCCTTTCAGGCCCAGGAGCTTAAGTGAGTATAGCAGGATTCGACAGTGATAGCATTAATTTTTCCGGTCACGATGTGAAGTGCACCCCACGCAACTTCTGAAAGGCCAATATAGCTTCACAGTTGCTTTTCTCAGGCAAATTTGGTACTACAAGGGCATGAAAATCCACGTTAGTTGAGCTTAGGAGGTTATTATGTGTTGCAACTGTATGAACAGGAGAGAGTTTGTAGGGCTGACAACAGCAAGTATTGCCGGTGGAGTTCTCGGTTTTAGCGCTTCAACTCTTGCCGACAGGAAAATAGAGGGATGGAACCCGAATAAGTCGCTTATTGTTACTGGAAAAAAATTGCACGTCCAGCCGGTTCTTATGTATAGAACTCCCAAACGAAGGCAGGCAACCTCCTGGAAATCGTGGGGAGGCGTACAAACTGAGCAGGCTGCATCCCAAGAGGCAAAGAGAATATCAAAAGAGCTAAACTCGTTATCTGCCAAGGCTGATTTCCCCCTCGAAATACTACCTCTTGTTAAAGTCAAGACTGCCGAAGAGGCATTACAAGTGCATAAGAGGGTTCTCCCCAAGGGAGGTCCCAACGATTACGATGTAATCATTGTCTATCCCGCCACAGGTTCCGGCGGTATGCTTAAAGCGTGTTTTGCAAAGGAAAAAGACAAAGACACACTAATATTTGTCAGACATCGTTCCGGTCCGACCTATTACTGGTATGAGGCGCTTAGTGTCAAATATCTAAAAACAGATGAAGACGAATCGTCGCAAAACAGCCGCCTAAATCATGGAGGTGTGTACATTTATGATGTCGTAGTTGATGATTACCAGGAACTTCTATGGAGACTGCGGGCACTTTATGGAATCAAGAATTTTATAGGGACGCGGATAGTTGCTCTTGGTGGTGCATGGGGCAAGTATTCCCCACAGGCCCCCAGAGTTGCCCGGGAAAAATACAAAATCGAAATCATAGAAGTCAGTTATAACGATGTAGCACCGCATATCAAAAGTATCAAAAAAGACAGCGATTTTGTTTCAAAGGCTGAAAAGTGGGTGGAAAATTACCTTTCTCTACCCAACACTACTCTTATGACGGATAAAAAGTTTATGGTTAATGCTTTTTTGCTATACTGTGTTTTCAAAGAACTAATGCGCGAATACAACGCACCGGCATTCACAATAAGGAATTGTATGACCACTATCCTGCCGATAGCAGAAACAACGCCCTGTCTTTCTTTAAGTTTGCTCAATGATGAGGGAATGCTTGCTTTCTGCGAATCGGATTTTGTTGTGATACCCTCGGGGATTTTATTGCACTACATATCAGGCAAACCCGTATTTCTGCATAACTCAACATTTCCACACAATGCAGTAGTTACCTGTGCACATTGCAGTGCTCCCCGCAGGATGGACGGGACACATTACGAACCGGCAAAAATTATGACACATTATGAATCTGAATACGGTGCAGCACCAAAGGTGGAAATACCCAAAGGACAGGAGGTAACATTCATCAACCCTGAATACAGTACGCCTCGGTGGCTCGGATTTAAGGGAATTGTCAAGAGCAACCCATCTTATGAAATATGCCGTTCCCAACAGGATGTCGAAATTCGAGGAGATTGGAGGAAATTGCTTGAAGAAGCTCGGGATTCCCATTGGATGATGGCTTATGGTGATTATCTCAAAGAGCTCGGATATGCATCTCGAAAAATCGGAATCAAGTGGGTGGATATTTAAGAAGTAGGGACGGGCAATAGCCTGCCTTACATTCGTATGAAATTGGCTTTGATTGGGTTTGTTTTCTTGGAGCCTTAAGGCGGTTTTATTCTCATAATCCTTTTGTGAAAAAGCGTTTGCGCTCATTTTGGGCTTTTCGGAAATTGGGTTTGAATTGGGTTTGTTTTTTCGGACTGCGAAATCATCTTTTTTTCTGTAATCCTCTATAACATATAAGCTTACGTTCATTTTGGCTTTTCGGAAATTGGCTTTGATTGGGTTTGAATTGGGTTTGTTTTCACCAAGTGTCCAATTGGATTTATTTTCATAATCCGTTGTATTATATGGATTTACATTCATTTGGGCTTTTCGGAAATTGGGTTTGTTTTGCATAAAAAGTAGTCGATTTGTAGAGGGTTCTCGACAGATGTAGAGGTGCCTTATAGGCACGTAAATAACTGGATACTCGATGGTTGTGACTGGTTAAATGGTTCATTGGTTAAATGGTTAATTGGTTAAATGACATTTCACATTCGGGGTCCAGCTTTCTGATGAGATTTAGTCTTTGAAGCTCGAGTATCGTTTTGTAGAGGCTGTGCTCTAATCGTCGTTCATACATCAGGAGGCGGTCGAGGACCCTTGCATTTGCGAAATCCTTTATGGCCATACGGCCGAGAGTTAGATGGGCAGCGGAGGTGGAGGGCCCGGCCTGCGATTGGTCGTGGTTTTTGAAAAGAAGGGATTGGGTGAGTTTAGTTAGTGGGCTGGAGGTATTATGTGCGTTCAGGGCGTCGATAGTCTGGTTCTGTATTCGTCCAGCGCGTTTTAGCCGCCATGAGAGAGTGACAATTCGTTCTGCGAGCATAGATTCCATAGGGCTGGCCGGGGCCAGCTCGGCGAGCATCCGTTCGCGGTAGAGGTCGAAGTCGGCCTGGCTTTCTGAGCTGATTGTGGTCTGACGGGCGGAAAGGGCGTGTTTGACGGCGTTATGTGAGACGGCGGCCTTGCCTTCGCTGGTGTGTGGGCCTGTGGATTTTTGTGCGTTACGGCGGTTGGCGAGTATTTGGGCTTCGGTAGCCATTGGGAACACCTCCTTTGTTATTGGTTAACTGGTTAAATGGTTAATTGGTAAATTTGCCCCGCACCAATTAGTCGTGAGCTAAGCTCAATTGGTGCGGGGTCTGCGCTGCGCTACGAGTTTCTCGATGCTGGATTCGACTGGGCCTTCTGGCTCTAAGAAACTATTCGGATAAGCTCTTAGTATTTGGCTTCTTATTGCCGGAGGCGAAAAAAGTAGCGCCTCTATAATTAGAGCTACCTGCGCTTTTGGTGCGAAAAAAGTCCTCGATTCTCGATTCGGGATTCTCGTAACTCGATGTCAACAAAGCAGTTAAAAAATTTTCAAAAAATCTGATTTTTGCTCGAAGGTACCCGCGCATTTGGTTGAGAACACGGACTAACACGGACTCTTAAGACACGGACATACACTGACTCTTAAGACACGAACATACACTGACTCTTAGGACATGGACATACACTGACTCTTAAGACACGGACATACACTGACTCTTAGGACATGGACATACACTGACTCTTAGGACACGGACTAACGCTGACTCTGAAAACACGGAATTTCACCCCATTAGAAAACGGAAGGCACGATACAAAAACAGTCATTTTTCTCTTGAAAATTTTACTTCAATTGTGTAAATTTCTCATTACTGAGAGAGGACATCTTTGATTAGCGGTTAATGTTTTGGGCGGTTGTTGGGATTTTGCAGGCTAATATTTTGATAAGCCAGTGTGGCGTTGATTTAATAGGGTGACTGTCTATAGTTTATCCCATACCCATTTTTCAGTTCCAAATCGCAGTTTTGACAGTGTCGCAGTGTACACCAGATTTTTCCCACCCTAAAAACAGGAATTCCCTGATGGACTTATGCCTTCGTAATACCGATAAAAGTTGGGACCGTCATTAGTGACAGCCACCAATTAATGGTTGGGGCGAGTGCACAGAAAACGGTGACTGTCCCGAATAACCCAGGAACGCCAAATGAGAAAGACCTGTTGTTCTATATGATAAACTAAGTAGGGAGTTTCAAGTATGAGAAAAGCATCATTCATTAATCTATTGGGTTACATGCTAATCTGCGGATGCGCATCACAAGTACAATTGACACCTGAGGAAGAAACGTATCTCAAGAAAGTGCAAAGCACGCCTCTAAGAGTCTCGGTCCCTCTTGACGAGGACCAACAAGCTTGGGGAAGAGGCCAGACTTTTGTCGCCAAATATTCACCTTACAGAATCCAAACATCAACTGATTTTGTTCTTCAAACATATCATATTTCTGACCGGGTAAGTTGGTCATATTCCATTACTCGCACTCCCGCCAAGTCGGAAGTAATATTTGAGGTTTCGTGCACACCAACA
>Ga0209979_1002978_pt1 | contig 15401 bp, 13 predicted proteins | sample AnhtaG_FD_183114 | JGI IMG/M metagenome (GOLD analysis project Ga0209979, IMG submission 183114) | Deep subsurface microbial communities from Anholt, Denmark to uncover new lineages of life (NeLLi) - Anholt_01485 metaG (SPAdes) (version 2) | ecosystem: Environmental > Aquatic > Marine > Oceanic...
GGCGAAACCCCCCTTAAAATAAAGGTCCCAATAAAAATCCCATTCAGAAGTCCAAACCGCCTAGATTTTGATTACAGGGTGTCACTTATTTAAGGTAGGGGCTTCAAGGCTATTAAACATTTCGCTACATTGTGCAACTCTGTCACTCAACCTTGAAGATCAGCGGGAGCCAAGGTAACAACATACTACTTTGTTACTTTCGGACAAACATCGGCATGTCTGATTTCTTGTACTTACGATTATCCTTCCGGGAAAGAGACTTTAAGTATTCTACCTCGAAAACGCCTCCATGTCCACTCAGAATCCTTACATTAACAATACATTTGCTATATGACTACGGCTAATAATGTCAATTTTGAACACTAGCGTCATCAACAGCGCCTTGTTTAGACTCATTATTTAATGCTGCAAGAAGTAGCCGATTAACAAACTTTTCCATAACGTTAGCAAGGTGCAAAATGTCATCTTTTTCGCCCAATATTGTTCCATGGTGAAGTATCTTGCTTCGCAAATCGTAGCAGCGACTGAAGAAATCATCCGATGCCTGTCCATCAAAAAGCTCTTCAGGTAGTAATTGATGACACAGTGTGCGCCCAGCCTGACCAATCGATTGATATTTTAGCCGTTCAAGGCTGCCAATAATTGAATTTCTCGTAGTCTCATCTACCATTGACTGTCCTGTCTTGTCCTTAAGCTTTTCCACTAATGCTTCTACGTCATCAGAGTGCTTCAGTGGCTCCAACATTGCTTCTACTGCCGTGACAAGCGTGATAAATCGACTGCGAGCGGACACATCAAAGAAGGAGCTCGCGTAAATTTCGCTTGCAAGCAGTTGCTTTTCTGTAAATAGCCGACTTTTCAGGTACTCACGTCGGAAAGTTTCTATCAATCTAGCTGGATGCTTACCTACCGTTGGCTTCGCACTAAAGCAAACGAACTTCAGTTTTTCAATATGTTCATAGACATCTATACCATGTATATCGTCCCTGACAGGGCACCCAAGTTGTTTTTCAAAATGCTTCAAGCCAGCGTTCGTCAACCAACTTCGTTTTTTCCCGTCACCAAAATCTATACCTAAACGCTGCTCGATAGCCCAATAAAGAAGCGCGCGTTTAGATTTTTCGGCAGCAGCTCTTACTTGTTCTTTCGATTTGAATGACTTCCCCAAAACTGCAGCTTTACCGCATTCTTTTATTGACGCTCCACTGGAACCACTGACCAGCTTGATGTGCTCTCCGGGTGATAAGTTTAATAGTTCAATCATATCTGCATCGCAGTTGATTCGATACCCCTCGGGAAAATTGAATCGTAGTCGAAAGTCGTATAATGGCATGTCTGATTTCTTGTACTTACGATTACCCTTCCGGGAAAGAGTCTCTCAGCATTCTACCTCGGAAACGCTTCCATGCTTAATTTACTTTTTATTCCCCTCATTTTTTGGTTAGATTCCAACTTTCCTCACCACATCTACACCGGACATTAACACGCTCATGATTCGCTGATGTGATGCGTAGCATGCTTCCACATCCTTCACAGACGAATAGACTGCACATATCCTTGAACGCTTCTACCACCGGTACAAAGTCTTCCCTTACAAAATTCGTCCAATTATTATAATGTACGTTTGCATTCACGGCCCATTGTTCCGCTTGACTCTTAGCGAATATGGCGCTAGATATTTTCTCCCTCTCATTCAACTTCTCTATAGTATCATGGTCGTCCCATGAATTTGCTGCATCTTTCGCCTTTTTAATAAGCTCACGGTATTCTCTGATCGCTGCAGGGCACCAATCTCCAAGTTCCCATCTATGGCTTGCGTTATATCGAACAAACGCTTCTAATGAATCACAAACTTCGCCAAAGAAACATTCCAATCCCCTTCTTAGCTGACCAGCTGCAGTAGGTACATCATTTTTACCCAGACTTTCTGCAATTTGATCCCATAGAATAACGTCGTAATTTACCTGTGGCCCCCCTTCTATACTCCAATTATGGAATTCTACTAATTCTCTCGATCTGACTATTCCTTCGCTCTTTAATTGGTTCGCCCAGGTTCTATCATGTGTTGTTATTATGAATTGTCTATCCGGAAAAGATTTCGCCAACATACTGCACATTTGCCTACGATGCTCTATATCAACGGACATTACGACATCGTCTAATATTATTATGTTAATCAACCCTTTATTTAACTTTTCAGCTAATGCCAGGTACAAGCAAATTCCCATACTATCCTGATGACCTTCGCTGTGCAATGCATGTGGTGGATGATTGCCTCGGCCGAAGAAATCAACCTCGAAGTCCAAACCAGCACCAACCGGTTTTATTGTTGCTTTAAATTCACCCTCATCATCTTTGTGTAATTGCCTGTAAAGTTCTACAAATCTATCTCTGATGTCATCATATAGTTTCCCCAGAATCCGGTCCCTCGAACTTATGAAATTGTCATGTAGACTATTTGCTCTTTTTAGATACAATGCTGATTTTTCAAAATTCCCTTTTGCCTTTTCCAATGCTTTTAAATTTTCCCCTAAGCGTGTTAATGCATCCCAGGCGTTAAGCTCTGGAGTAGCCTCCGGAACTTTCTCTTTTATAACCTCGCTTATATGGGCCAAGGTTTTTTCTACATCTTTGGGCGCAACCATTATTCTAACCGAATCCGCGCTATATTTATCATTGGGATACTTTTCTAATGGAGAACTTAAAAGTCCCAGCAACTCCTCCTGTTCTTCAATCCACGATTGAAGAACAGATTTTTCCTTCTCCATCTCCATTTTCTCTGCAGCTGTTACCAATGTCTTAACGCTCGCAATTGTATTATTGATTTGACCCGAAATAGCTGATGATAATTGACTTACGGCTTTGCTACTTTCTGCAAATTCTTTTCCTTTGTGAATTTTATCTTGCAGATAACCTGCTAATTCCCCTGGTTTCCAATCAGTATCACATAATGGACAGCTCCCACTTTCGTCAATCAGTTTTATTCCCATTTCAGCAAGCTTTAACCTAGAAAACGTTTTATATGATTCAGGGTCTGCTCTAATATTCGCAACTAGCTCTCTCAATGCTTTGTCATTTTTAGCAACCTCATCTATGTTCTCATTTGAAAGAGCACTTTGAATGCTTCCTATATCCTTTTCTACTAAAGTGGCATTTATTCCTTTTATACTGGGGAAATCTGCCGGTTTTCTAAGGTCTTTTTGTATATTCCCTGCCTTAATTTCTGAAATGAGTTTTCCACCTAGTATTGCTCGATTTTTGTTCACAAATTCCTCTACTGCTGCTTCAGAGTATGTTTTCTGACCCACAGTAGCGTTAATTGAGCCTTCTGCTGTCCCAACGGAACTCTGCGATATACTATGTTCCTCTACTGCCTTATTTTTAACCGTTACAAGCGCCCTCCTGATATCTTCAATATCGCTTATATTTAATATATCCTGAATTCTTTCCGCACGGCTCCTCGGTTCTGCATGAATATACTTGAGAATTTCACGCCTCGTTAGAACATGCTGCCCCGTTTCAGCATTCCACAAGATAAATTCAACATAATCCTTGTATTTGCCCTCACAATCAATTTCAATTTCCGTAGGAGTATCAATACATCGCTTTATTTCAATCGGTTCCTTAATTGATTGCAACTTAATTTTTGCACGTACCGTGGCTTCTTCCGCTTTGCGGTCAACGTGGTGACCATATTTGCTCAGCGATAGTTCCCCTGTTCCTTCACCAATTAAACGTGAAATGTGCCCCGTTAGTAAAAAATCAATCGCGTCTACTACTGCGCTCTTTCCTGAACCATTTAATCCCCATACTACTAGATTTCTACCATCTGGCTTTAATAATAAATATGGAATACCCCGGATATTACGAATTTCTAATTCAAGAATATTCATGGCTATATCTCCGGCTTTGGCTTGATTACTCCTATGATCCTTTCAGCTCTTCTTAAATCGCCACTTCTCCATAGTCCTTCAAGACCTTCAATTGTCTCTTTATCGAAAATTTTTTGTTTTTGGATTATACCTAATGCTTCTTCAACTATTTGATCGGGTATCGGCTTACTTACATTGTTATTCTTTCCCATCCCGTTTACTCCAAAAAATATAAAACCGCTAGAATTTTATGTATTACATCAATCAAATACTAGTCCTGGATACATCATCTGTCAATAGTTGCCAAAGCCCAACATCTTATGAGAACTTCCTAAAGATTTCTTGGCTTTCCCGGCCACCCACGGCATGCTATAGAATACCCCCCAGCCTCTCCAAAATCCAATTCTAGCGCCTTATCCCGCTTATGCTACCCCCTCTTTTCTTTGTGGGAGGTTGTTTATTAACCTCACCCCCTTAATCCCCTCTCCTTTGAAGGAGAGGGGGACACGAAGGCTAAGCCCAAGGAGCACTGAAAAAGCGGGATGCCACTTGCCCGATTATGGCTGGAGCTACCACACGGGAGGGGGGAGGAAAATGTTGAAAACCCTCACCCCAAGTCTCCCCTGGCAGAGCCCGCCTACACCCAATAAAAACGAAGGGCTCAAAGGCACACCCACAGTTTGGATCTCTGAGCCCTTCCAGCACATTTTGTTTGACTTATCTTATAGATTACTATGACCTGCAAACTGAGCACTACGTCAGATTGTTGCCATTAAGGAAACAAAAGCTACTACGTGTAGAGTGTTTTCTCCACCTTGTCATTACCCACCTATCTGTAATCGCAACTTCGCCTCGCCTTGATGAGCTGTAACACCTATACTAGAAATACATCTCGATGAGATGGTTGAAATGCGGAACTTGGGGATGTTTCTCGCCTTGACGAGTCGGAGTGCCTATGATAGTTTTATGACATGGGAGGGCAAATGTGTTCTTCGTAAGCCTGATAAGCGAGTGGATTCAATAGGAGTCATACCATGATGCCTGGCATATTGATAGGTGGAAGTGATGTTTTTGGCAAGAAGGTTGACATGGCATACATAGATTATGGGAGTCTCGTCACTCAGACAGGCACCTTGGCTGATGTCAACTTGCCAGAGAAGTTCAAGCCTCAAGCATATCCCGATGGCATGTTTGGCTTCGAATTTGCTCGGGTGAACCCAGAGACGTTGGGAGTTGGCATAGACGCGAGCGCTATCCAGCGAGTATGGGAAGAGCTCGAAAAGGAGCGACTCCCCTTAGAAGAAGTAGTCCGAGGGCTGATCGTTTGGGACATCACCGAATCGATAAGAGGCATACCTTCTCAAACTCCTGGGCATGTCTACCATTACTATGGCTCTATTCCTTCCTTTGCCCGGGTGGTAGAACTTGTAGGCCATATAGGAGAAATACGGGCTTTTCCCCCAGGTCATTGCGGTGGTTTTAACAGTCGGTTAGCCGAACTTCGAAGGAATCTCAAAGGGATTTTCAGGAGCAAAGCTTTCGGCAAAGTCCCGTGGCTAGAGTACTTCCGTGTCGTTAATGAGACTGGCATCTTATTAACTTCTAAAGAAAGCGAATTCAATGTCCTTAAACAGCTTTTGAGATTAGGGTATATATGTAGGCTTTCCAAGAGTGGCGCAGATTTCAGAGTCGCTGATAAGAATGATCTTCATTGTGAGGTTAAGTCTCGCCATGAGAACATGTTTCAATACCTTATCAGCGAGGGTCAAGCACAGGGGGTCATAGGTTCTGATCCTGTTTCGCTTTTGCCAGAAAGTGTCTTTGCTTTAGTATCTTGGTCTACATTTGCTACGATCCGTCGAGCTATGGATGAGCAAAAGTCCCAAATTTTATTCTGCGACTTATCCCATACGTTTATTGGGTGGCTCCTCCCAGCCGTAGAATATTTCTGGAAGATGAATTTGAGTTTTTCAGAGGCTGTAAGAGAAAGCTTCGCTCTGGCTGCCAACGATAAGCAGGTAGCGGTTATCTTCGTCTCATTGCCAGGGATAACCCATCACTTAAGAGCTGCCGCATTCGAGCGTTCCGCCATTGAGCCTATTGGCAAGACCCTGTGGGATATGAATAAACAACTTGCTTTGCATTCGCCTCAATTAGCAAAGTTTCTTGCTAATATACTCAAGAGACAGGCTGGTACTACTTGATGACCTTTGACAGCATTGGTCTTACACAGGTTAATTCGCTGCCCATTTACCCTAGCCAAAGAGGCAAAATAAACGATAAGTCAGAAAGTTTAACCTCAATTGAAAAAACAAAACCTTCGCCTGCGCTAGGAATGAATCTCTGCCCGTGCAGAATGTAATCGCAACCTTGGAGAGGGATGTGGTTCTGGTGAAGAGATAAATGAAATCCTACAGTGAACACGGAGAAGACTAGCCATAAGTTGGCTGCGCGAGATGAATGATTGCACGGTAATGCTATGGTTTTAAATTATCGGCTGAGCCCTGAAACTGGATACCTTGGGAAGGTTTCGTAGGGTCATAATCGTGGAGGGTCAGTAGATGGATAATAGTAAGAAAGACATAGATGCTATTTGGAGCGAAATACAGCCCATTATCTTTGATGAGTTCAAACAATTGTTCCCAGATGACAAGGTATTGATGCACAACTTTACTGCTATCGCAGAATTAGCTAAGGGGGTGCAGCTGACTGCAGATAACGCAGGACGTGAGCTTGCACTCAGTTATTTGCGCGAGGCTGAAAGGGACCTGAGGAGTTGTAAGGTACTGCGTTCCAAGAAAATACATCCGCACGCCGTCTATCATCTTCAACAAGCTGTGGAAAAGACCACGAAGGGATATGTCTTAGGATTTGGATTGCTAAGTGGAAAAGACATCTATACGCATGATACGCCTATGCTTTTCCTTAAGGCGGTATTTGATAAAACGGGCCTTAGGTCTTGGGCTAACCAATCAGGTGACCAAGATGTAAAACAACTGATGGATAACGCATATCAAGCAATAAGTGAGGAAGCTAAGCGACAAGAAATTGTGCGGATGAGTTATTCCTCTATTAAGGCACATCTTTCTAGGATTGATTCGTACCAGAGTGTCAGCAAACAACTGTGCAAGAATTTAATCGCAGAGGTTACTTCAACCTCAGGTATCGGCTTACCCTTATCACCACTATTGCAGTCTATATCAGCACTGCCCACTCTATTTATTCTTGCGGCAATTTCTTTCCCACACGAAGAATATACTAGGTATCCGAATAGAGACATCACTCCCTCTGACTATATAGCTAGCCTTGGAGTAGTTCGCTCAATCTCGAATATGATGAAATACTTGAGTCCAGAAATCCAAGAACTAAAGGAAATACTATCGTTAGGGGGTTCCTGTTAGAAATGCGTAACGGCAGATAAAAAGGAAACCGCAGCCCCCCCCAAATTGCCTCGAAGCTGCGAGCCTTCGAACTCAGCAGCTAATAAGCCCCAAATGCCGTAGTAGCAGACTATACGACCGTGCAGTTACTATGGCATATCCCGAGAATTGTTCTATTCCATAGCATTTAACGTTTCATCGGAATGTTGGTTAAGCACTGAGAAGGTCAGCGTGATATGTGAGCAGGAAGGCTATTCTGCGTCTATCAGTTCAAGTAGTCCAGCTCAGTCCAACCGGTTTCCAGTTTCCGTCCAGCAGTCCAAGCTTCGCAAGACAAGTAAAATCTGGGTAGTCTTGTCTTATTTGTCTTGTTGTCTTAGGCAACGTAAAGCCATTATGATTTGGCTTCTGGCAGCATAAGTTATATGATATCGTTATCATAAAAGGGGGCTAACAAGACCTTTTCAGGTTGTCAGCCCCCTTTTACGCGTGTTTTAGTATAGCACATTTCCCGACAACGATGCAAGATTTACGCACGTGTCCTTCAAATGCCCCATTACATACTTCTATAGCCGAAGTTAATATTCCGGCCAAAATGCTAGCGAGGATTCCGTGCTACCCCAGCCTGTTATCTTATCCCGATTCGGATGGCTTTAAGCCTTCTTGAGGGATCACGTGCTTTGAGGCTGGGGACTGGAAAAGACATCATAATAGCTTGAAAATTGGTTAATATGGTGTTAATGTAATTGTAATAAGCGATAGGAATCGTCGAGCATGGCGACAAAGGACGAAATTCTGGAAGCTCTGCAGTTTAGCACTAGGAGTTGTCCTCTCAAGGCTAGGGATCTTTCTGGACTTTTGAAGGCTGTTCCAGGCTCTTTGAGCGTGCAACTTCACAGGTTGTCAAAGGAAGGATTTATTGCCAAGAAAGGTCAAAGGAGAGGCTGGTTCATAACAAAAAAGGGCAGGGAAAGATTACAAATGTTGACCCAGCCTTTAGAGGGGTTTAGCCGCTCAAGAGAGCAAACATTCAAAATGAAATACGCTGCGGAATTGGAAGATGAGATACAGAGAAGCGAGAGTACGAATTATGGGAAATTCCTGGAGATCGGTAAGCTAGCGGGAGTTCCCCCCAATTTTGTCCTACTGAGTGCTGAGTATGTTTGGGCTTTGGGCGATTGCAGAGACCTGGCATGGATATGGCGTGCCCTAGGAGAAATGCATATAAGACGAGACTTAAGAAAGGTATGGTTCTATAGTTGGCGTGCCTTTCTGAGAAAGAGTATCCCGCAGGAACTCCTTGATGAAGTAGAGCGCTTTTAATGGCTTGTCTGTTTTGCGCCCGTTGTTCTGCCTGAAGCAACTTGCCTGGCCCAGCCAGTCCAAATCGGTTCCAGAAATGTCCGGGTTCCAGTCCAGCGGTCCAAACTCCCACAAGAATAGAGTTGTGTAACGCAGCGCTAACACGTTCTGTTTGAAGTCCTTAACCAAATTGTAATGGCTTTACGCTGCTCAAGACAACAAGACAAATTAGTAAGACAAAAGGGGGCTGACAGCCTGGAAAGGCTATTGGCCCCTTTCTTTTTTAGGCTGTCCCCCAAAAGGAAGAGAGACATGGCAAGTCGAAATGATGTCCTCGAAGCCTTGAGCACCAAGGAGGCGGCTGTTAGCACAGAGGATTTAGCCCCGGAACTCAAGGCGTCGAAAGAAGGCACGCGCAAACAATTGACTAGGCTGAAGGACAAGGGCTATGTAGATGGCGATAGTCAGGAAGGCTGGCTTATAACTGACGCTGGTAGAAAGGCCCTAGAGGTTGGCGGCGCTCAGCCGTCTATGACAGACCAGACCGACATAAGAGACGACCTGAGAAGGGTATGGGTCAATTCCTAGCGAGCTCAGCTTCTGGAATGTTAGCTACGAGGACCAAGACTAGTCCTGCGTTTTTGTCTTGTTTGCGCCCCTTTAAACCCCTTGACATTTCTCTAGCTAGGCACTACAATGGTAGTAGAGGTGAGTGGTGGCATTTATTAGAACTAAACGACAAGGCAACAGAATCTACTACTATCTCGTGGAAAGCAAGCGAGACGGTAAAAAGGTCAGGCAAAAAGTTATCAAATATCTGGGCGCCGAGCCTCCGACAAAAGAGCAAATAGAAGCCGTGACGAGGGAACGATGAGAGCAACGCTATATGCAAGAGTAAGCACAGATAAACAGGCAGAGAAATATGGTATCCCTAGCCAGATTGAGGCATTAAGGAAGAGAATTCTGGAAAGGGGCTGGACTCCGGTACTTGATGGAGATAAGGATGCCTTTGTCGATGATGGCTACAGCGGGGCCGAATTGGATAGGCCAGCCCTCAATCGTTTGCGCCAGGCAGCAAGGGAAGGGAGAGTGGACGTGGTCTTGGCCTATGACCCCGATAGACTCTCCCGCAAGCTCTACCACCAGATGATTCTGGCCGAAGAGTTCGAAAAGCAGGGGATAAAGCTAGAGTTCGTCACTCAGGACATGGGTACCTCCCCCGAGGACAGGATGTTCTTCAATATGAGGGGACTGGTGGCAGAGTATGAGCGGGAGAAGATAAGGGAGCGCACCGTCAGAGGTAGCCGGGAGAAGGCCAGGCAGGGCAAGGTGGTCAGCGCCGGCGCCATATCCTTTGGCTTCTGCTATAACAAGGAAAAGGCGACACTGGAGGAGGACCCTAAGAAAGCCCAGATAGTCAGGTTGATTTTTTACACCTTTGCTAACGAAAACCTATCCCTTCAAAGCCTGGCCGATAGGCTTAACCGCCTGCATGTACCAACTCCTAGAGGCGGGGATAGATGGCGGGCCAGCACCTTGGGAGTTATGCTGAGGAATGAAGTTTATATAGGCAAAATGCACCAGTTCAGAAAGTATCATATTGAGCCCAAGTTCAGGCTTAAGCCATTAGCCAAGAGCAAAAAAACTTCCACTGCCCTACGCCCCAAAGAGGAATGGATATCTGTAAAGGTGCCTTCGCTGATTTCGGTAGAACTGTTTGAGGCCGTGCAGAGGAAGCTTAAAACGAATGCGGAACTGTCCAAGAGAAACACAAAGAGGGAGTACCTGCTATCTGGGCTTTTGTATTGCTCCCAGTGTGGTGGCCGAATAGGGGGACATACCGTTCATGCTATCCCTTACTACCGCTGCTATCGAAAAGGCAATCCCGATAGGGTTCCACTCGGTCCAGATGGCAGGCCCCAGCCTTGTTCCTGCCCTGAGATTAAGACCGAGGCAATAGAACCGGTAGTCTGGAATACAATTTGCCAGCTTATTAAGGACCCAGACTTTCTTATCCAGGAGCTTCATCGCCGTAATGCTGATAATTCACAGACAAAGGAAATCCTGGAACGGGAACTACAACTTTGTCAGGCTAGGTTAAAGGCAATACCGGAAGAGCAGAGGCGGTTAGTGGAAGGTTACCGTAAGGGTCTATATGCCGACTTTATGATGCGGGAGGATATGGAACTCATCCAGAAAGAGCAAGGCGAATTAGAGAAGCGAAAGGTTGAGCTGGAAAGGCAGCTTGCCCAAAGGTTTCTGACGCAAAACCAGGAGGCTCATATTAAGAGCTTAGCAGAGAAGATTAGCATAGGGTTAGACAACCTCGACTTTACTGGCAAGCAAGAACTGTTGAGGCTTCTGGTAGAAAAGGTATTTTATGATGGACAAAGTATTGAGATTCTGACCATCATCCCTCTAAGTGAGCAATTGCATCCAATCCACCGAGGGGGATAAAGGGGGTGAGGTTAACAAACAATCTATTTTTATCATATTCATTTGACTTAAAACGCCTTCTATACTACGATGTAAGTAGGTCAAGTAAACCGGGTGACCGCCCGCCGTAGGCGGGAGGAAAGTCTGAGCTCCACCGGGCAGGATGCTGGGTAACACCCAGGAGGGGTGACCCTACGGAAAGTGCCACAGAAACATACCGCCCTAAATCAGGGTAAGGGTGAAATGGTGAGGCAAGAGCTCACCAGCGGCTGGGTGACCAGCCGGCTGGGTAAACCCCATCCGGAGCAAGACCAAATAGAGGGACAAAAGGACGCCCGGCCTGTCCCCGGGTTGGTCGCTTGACCCTGGTGGTAACACCAGGGCTAGATAGATGGTCACCGCTCCGATTAGTCGGAGTACAGAACTCGGCTTACAGGTTTACTTGGCCTGTTTTTAAACAACTTCACCGCTTAAGACATTTGTCCTGAGCCTTATTCCCTTTATCCTCTCCCCCTTGACGGGGAAGGAAATTACTTAGCCTGGTTATGCCTTGGTATTCCCTTTTTGGTATTATTATTTCGGACACTTTAGGGGAGGATAAGCGCGATGTCAAAAATGAGAGTTACGGTAATTACCCTGCTACTGGTGGTGGGCCTTGCCCTATCTTTTGGAGCTGGCTATGCATTAGGTACTAGAACTCCGCCAAGCCCGGGTCTGGATAGTGTAGAGCAGGCATGGAACATTATCTTCCAGGATTATGTAGACCAAGGCAGGCTCGATGCCAGTAAACTGAGCCAGGCAGCTATCGAGGGTATGGTGGAGGCAGTGGACGACCCCTACACCTCCTATTTAGACGCTGAAGCCTACCAGTTCGGCTTGACTAGCCTGGGAGGGAAGTTTGAGGGTATTGGGGCTTACGTAGGAGTTCAGGATGACCAGCTAATGATTATTGCTCCCATTGCTGATTCACCAGCGGCTAAGGCAGGTATCAAGGCTGGTGACGTAATACTAGAAATCGATGGCAGGTCTACCGCAGGGATGAGCGTGGCTGAGGCGGTACTTGGCATCCGCGGCCCCAAGGGGACCTCCGTCAGACTCCGTATCCTCCACCAGGGTGAGACTGGGCCTGAGCAATTGGGGATTAAGCAATGGGAGGTGATGGAGGAAATTGAAGTAGTCAGAGCTGAAATTGAGTTGCCCAGTGTCCATTTTGAGATGAAGGGAGACATCGCCTACATTAATATCAGCTATTTTTCTGAGCGCACCAATGAGGAGCTATCCTCAGCCCTAGACAGTGTAACCCAGGAAGCAGCTACCGGCATCATCCTTGACCTGCGCAGTAATCCGGGCGGCTTACTGGATACCGTGGTTGACGTAGCTAGCCACTTTTTGAGGGAGGGGGTGGTTATCAAGGTGGTGGACAGCCAGGGTAAGCAGACTGCTTTGAGCGTTGAGCCCAGCCGGGTAGTCACCGACCTGCCTTTAGTTGTTCTAGTAGACGCTTACAGTGCTAGCGGCAGCGAGGTATTGGCTGGAGCCCTGCAAGATTATGCTCGCGCCACCATTGCTGGCACCAAAACCTATGGCAAGGGCAGTGTCAATATCCTGCGCCCGCTGAAGGATGGTTCAGGGCTATATATTACCTATGCTCGCTGGCTCACCCCCAGTGGGCGCCTAATAGAAGGTGAAGGGATAGACCCTGACTATGAGCTTAAGGGAGAAGATGCCATCCAATGGGCTATAGACTGCCTGAAGGGCAATAAATGATAGGTCAGTAGCCCACAAATTAAAGGAATGCAATCAGATTTACCAACGGAGGCTGGTATGAATTACTTGGCTCTCAGGATATGGTTCATAGTGAGCATTACGCCGGCTCTGGCTGCGGTGATTATCCGTCTGGTATGGGAGACTACTATTACCACTGCGGTGGGCACCTGGGTTATAGTAATCCTGCTCATGCTGGTAATCCTTGGCATCTATGCTCTCCTCCTTTACCTCAATATCAAGCCAAGTATGAAAAAGCTAAAGAGCCTGCCGGTTAGGATAGGAGTTGCAGTAATAGCTACCGCTACTACTATTGGTGCTATCATCCACTTCATTCGCTTTGTTCCGTCACCTGAGGCCGCCGTACCCCTTAGTGTAGTCATAGCCAGCCTGTTCCTTATGGCGGGTATTAGTGCCTATTTACTGATACTCCGCGTTATCTGGCCTATTCGAAAGACTGGGAAGAGCTGATTTTAGCCCCCTCTCAGGTAGCAAATTTCACGACCTAATCCCGAAACTAGTATCGCAAGATGCTTTTGGTTGTAATATAATCTATGGTATATTTGAGCAAGGTAGTGGCTGGGGGAAGGGTAATATGCCTAGACTGGAATCGGCTAAGCAGTTGATGCGCCGCTGGTTTACCTCTCTCCCCTTTTTTGAACCATGTGTTAGGGGATTTAGCTAAAGCTGGGCTTCTTCTGGCTCGATCTTGCGCAGCTTATCCATACTCTCCAGATGATCAATATAAAGCACACCGTTCAGGTGGTCTATCTCATGCTCCAGGACTTCAGCTAGAAGCCCGTTCGCCCTAATTCGTATTTCCCTCCCGTTTTGGTCACGCCCCTTAGCTCTAACTAATTCAGCACGCTTAATCTGCCCGATATAGCCAGGAACGCTGAGACAGCCCTCATCTACCAGGCGTTCCCCGGTTCTTCGCACTATCTCAGGGTTGATTAAGGCTATATCTTCTTGCGCGGGCATGCCAATAACAATCACCCGCAACGGGGTGCCTAGCTGGGGGGCAGCCAACCCTACCCCACCAGCCGAGTGCATTGTCTCAATCATATCACCTATTAGCTTATGAATTGAGCCATCAATAGTCCTGACACGTTTTGACTTCTGCTTCAGTATCGGGTCAGGAGCAACACGAATAGGAATAATTGCCATCTATATCACCAACTTGTGAAGCTACCACTGAGGTCGAGTATCTGCTGCTTTGAACTCAATGGAACCTTCTTGCACAAAACGATTATTTCGCATCCGTATATGTGAGCCGCCTTCAATATGAATCTCAAATCCTTTAGAACCAACCAGATTTCTAAAGTAGCTTTCGGCTCCATTGCGAAACGCCTCATAATTCAGGGGGCCCGAATAAGCCTCCCCTGAAGAATCACACGGGAAACCGACCTCAATGGGATTCTTCTCAAACTCACCGCCTACCATTTGTTTTAGGTCAGCATGATAAAGTTTATCTGACCACTGTTTACCATCTACCTCAATCGAGAAAAAGACTCGTGAGCCCATATGCTCATCATCACTACCATATTCTTGAGAATCTTGGATACATTCATGAAAGATAACTCTTACCTTTGCCATCGCACACCTCCTAACTCCCTAATAAAAATTATAGCTGGCATAGGCTAAATTGTAAAACCTACACCAGCCCCACCGGGTCAATATCTACTGCCCAGCCCTGGGGAAAAGGTATTGACGAGAGAAAGGCAGACAGCTCAGAGCCGCGAAGTATGAGCTGCCACCGAAACCGTCCCCGTAGCCGATGGATAAATGCCGGTGCCGGTCCAATTACACTGAGGTCAGCTATCCCCTGTGAGTCTATTTCCTCAATAAGCAGGCGCTTCATTCTTTCTGCCTCCCTCTGGCATAGAGCATCGTTAGTATGGGTATAAACCAGGGAGGCCAGCCGGGTGAACGGAGGATTATGAAGTCGGCGACGATAGCCGATTTCCTTGTCATAGAAAAGGGCATAGTCGTGTTTAGCTGCTGCCTGGATAGCATAGTGCTCGGGGGAGTAGGTCTGAATGATAACCTGTCCGCCTAAAATACCACGCCCCGCCCTCCCTGCCACCTGACTCAGCAGTTGAAAAGTCCTCTCCCCAGCCCGAAAGTCAGGCAGGTTCAGACCAGTATCAGCACTAACTACCCCAACCAGGGTAACCAGGGGTAAATCTAATCCCTTGGCAATCATCTGGGTGCCAATAAGAATATCAGCCTCATGGGCACGAAACTTGCTCAATATTTTGTCGTGAGAATACCTCCGTTTAGTAACATCCCTATCCCAGCGCAGCAGATTGGCTTGGGGGAAGGTAAAACTGGCTTCCTGCTCTAACTTCTGGGTGCCAATGCCTAAAAACTTTATCCGGCGACTCAAGCACCGAGGGCAAATCTGAGGGACTGGCATTGTGTAGTTACACTGATGGCAGACTAAAACATCCTCAGCTAAATGATGAGTAAGGGTAACCTCGCAACGCCGGCAGCGGAGGACAAGACCACAATTACGGCACTGAACGAAGGTGGCGCCTCCCCGCCGATTGAGAAATAGAATCACCTGTTGCCTATTTACCACCGCCTTAGCTATAGCTTCGGATAAAGAGCGACTAAAAATGCTCCTATTCCCCGCCTTAAGCTC
>Ga0209979_1002979_pt1 | contig 15401 bp, 15 predicted proteins | sample AnhtaG_FD_183114 | JGI IMG/M metagenome (GOLD analysis project Ga0209979, IMG submission 183114) | Deep subsurface microbial communities from Anholt, Denmark to uncover new lineages of life (NeLLi) - Anholt_01485 metaG (SPAdes) (version 2) | ecosystem: Environmental > Aquatic > Marine > Oceanic...
AAGGAAGCGCTGCTTTTGGGGCCGGTCAAGGCCCAGGATTACGCCAAGGTGATTCTCTTGACGCTTTTGGGACTGGCGGTCATCACCTGGAGCTTCGGTTGGGGTTTCTTCAAGAGTCTGATTTCCACGATTTCATAGCTGGAGGTTAATGTGCGCAGACAAATCCCTTTATATATAGTATTGGTCTCCGGAATTGTGTTCGTCATCCAGTTCTTCATTCCCAGCCACGAATCGGAGTTTATCTTCGAATACGGACAGGACTGGGTGATGGTGATCGGGATTTTAGCTCTCCCCCTGGGGATCTGGAGCTACCTGAGAAAGACCTGGCTGACGGCGGTTAAAAAGCCCAAGGAGAGGTTCTTCGCCGGGGTCTCCCTGTTCGGCTTCGCCATCATGATGCTAACCGGGCTGAAGCGGGAGAGCCTGATGGCCGGCAGCCTGTACATGGAGCTGTTCGAATACGTCCTGATCCCGATTCAGGCCACTATCTTCTCCCTTTTGGCCTTCTACATCGCCTCCGCAGCCTATCGAGCCTTCAGAGCCAGAAGTGTAATAGCAACCATGCTTTTAGGAACCGCCTTCATCGTGATGCTCCGTCTGATCCCCTTGGGTCCCATCTCCGATCTCAATCAGGCATTGGTGGGCTGGATACTCTCGGTTCCCAACATGGCCGCCAAGAGGGGTCTTCTGATCGGGATCGGTCTGGGAGCTATCGCCACCTGCATAAAGATCATCCTGGGGATTGAACGAACCTACTTGGGTAGAGATTAACCGGCGACGGTAGAGGAGAAATAAAGATGAAATGGCACGAAAAGATGCTCAATATCGACCGCCGCTGGATCTATCTGATCCTGGGAGTGGCCGTAATTGTACCGGCGGTGGTGAGTTTTCACGTTCCCGTCAACGTCACCCCGGAGGTGAGGCGGGTCTACGACTTCATAGAGGACTTAAAGCCCGGGGACATATTCTATGTTGGCATCGACTACGATCCCGCTTCCCTGGCGGAGCTGCACCCCATGGCCTATGCCATCCTGGACCAGTGCTTCCGCAAAGATATCAAGCCGGTAGTGGCGACCCTGTCTCAGTTTGGGGCCGGGATGGCGGAGCAGGTCTTAAGCGAGGTCGCCGCCGAATACGGCAAGGAATCGGGAATCGACTACTGCTATCTGGGATACAAACCTTATCCTGCCATCACCATCATGCTGATGGGGGTCGATTTCCGGGTTCCCTTCCCTCAGGACTACTACGGCACCCCCATAGACTCCATCCCGATGATGCGCTATGTCCACAACTTCGATGACTTGAAGGGGGTGATCTCCTTAAGCGCCGGAACCAGCTCCGAATTCTGGATCATATACGGCTACGGGCGTTACTTCATGCCCTTGGCGCTGGGGGTCACCGGGGTGATGGCCGCAGACTACTATCCTTATCTCCAATCGGGGCAGATCTTTGGCTTGATTTCCGGAATAAAGGGAGCGGCCGAATACGAGGCCTTGACCGAATATAAGGGGGAGGGCTTAAAGAGCATTCCCTATCAGACCGCAAGCCACGTGGTCATCTTGGCCTTCATCATAGTGAGCAATATCGGATATTTCGCCTCCCGGCGGAGCAAGAAATAAGCTTTGCAGATTATCTGGAGGAAAAGATAGATGACGACGGTAGAACTTCTGTGGAACGGGTTGGCGGCCTTTCTGACGCTGTGTATCTTCTCGTTCCTTTACAAGGATAATCCCTTCTACAAATTCGCAGAGCAGTTGGTGGCCGGGGTGGCTTTGGGCTACTGGACCATGCTTCTGTATCACACCACCTTCACCGACAAGGTGTTGATCCCCATATTTCAGCAGGGTAAGCTGCACTATATACTGCCCACCATCATGGGGATAATGATGTGGACTCGCTTCTCCAAGAAGCTGGCCTACTTATCCAGGATTGCGATCGCCTTCTACATCGGGGTCGGCACCGGGGTGGCACTTCCACTCTACATGTACAACTACGTCTTCAGACAGCTGCAGGCTACGGTGGTGCCCTTACAGTTCAGCTGGCTGGGACTGAACAGCCTGTTGATGGTGACCTTCGTAACATGCACCTTGTTCTATTTCTTCTTCTCTAAGGAGCACAAGGGAACCTTCGGAGGCTTATCGAAGGTGGGGATCTACACCTTGATGGCCGGCTTCGGGGCCTCCTTCGGTTTGACGGTCATGGGGCGTGTGGCCCTCTTGGTGCAGAGAATTATCTTTTTGAGGGAGTATTTCATCGCTCTGTTCGGGAGTTGAGGATGGGGCGCTCTCAAAAAGAATCTGTTGGCGCGGGGTTGTAACCTGTTTTCTCGAAAACCAATTCTTTTCAGCCTCACTTTCCTCGTATTTTTCAATTTCCACCTGAAGGATACGCAGGCCCATCCCCTCTCCCCTCCCACTGAAGTCTTTGCCCAAGACACCCCTAACGACCACGGCAAAAGTGTTTCATTGAATTGGGACCTTTCACCTGATGACGGAAAGGTTGAAGGTGGAGTGCTCTCTTATGAGATTTTGAGAAGCACCGGGTTACAGGGCGTTTTTGAAGTTGTCGGGAGTGTCCCCGCAGGAACAAAGGAGTTTACAGACCAGGACACCGCCTTAGTCAACTCCCAGAACTACTACTACAAAATCCGGGCGATTGGCCTTGCGGACAGCGCCACCTCTGAGATCTTCGGGCCGGTGACACCCTCGGGACAGTGGTTTCACACCGGGAAAACATCGGTCTTCGTGGCCACGCTGCTGTTCTCCCTCATTGTGATTGCCAGCATCGCCTACGCCAAGAGGGGCGGCAAGCTCTACGTTCGTCCCCTGGCGGGGATAAACGCCGTCGACGAGGCCATCGGCAGGGCCACCGAGATGGGACAACCGATCCTCTTCGTTCCCGGTTTGGGGGAGGCATACGAGGTCGCCACCATCGCCGCCTTTACGGTTCTGGGCCGGGTCGCCAGAAAGACCGCCGAGTATCAGTCCCGCCTGATCGTCCCCGCCTATTACCCCATGGTGATGGTGGTCTCCCAGGAGGTGGTCAAATCCGCCTACATGGATGTCGGACGACCGGATATCTATAACGAGAAGGACATTTTCTTCGTCACTCAGGAGCAGTTCCCCTATGCCGCCGCCGTCAACGGCATCATGCTGAGGGAGAGACCCGCCGCCAATTTCTATCTGGGAAAATTCTACGCCGAGTCCCTGATGTTGGCGGAAACCGGCTTTCTGGCCGGCTCCATCCAGATCGCCGGGACCGACGAGCCGATTCAGATCCCCTTCTTCGTGGCCGCCTGCGATTACGTCCTGATCGGGGAAGAGCTGTACGCGGCCTCCGCCTATCTATCCCGAGATCCGGTGCAGTTGGGAACCCTGAAAGGTCAAGATTGGAATAAGCTTACGATTGTAATTTTAGTGGGGCTGGGAATACTCGCAGCCACTCTGGGTTTCGCCTGGTTTATAAATCTGTTCAACGTCAACGTGTGAGATGCAAAGCGGTGATACTTCAGTTATGGACTCAACCTTTGAATAGACCCGATTCAGATATCGGAAATGTATAGAACCGAGAGCGTGGTTCAGCGTGCCGTCGAAGGGACAGTCAAGGCCAGAGTCAATTTCTGGGCGAAGGTCAAATACCGGATATTCTCTCTGCGACCGGAGGAGTTCGTCGCCCTGCTTTTCTTTCTCCCCATGGCCTATTTCACCTTCAAGGCTTATCTCTTCTTTCACCAGAACGGACATATTCCCAATGTCTTTGTCGGTGCGATTCAGAGATTCTTCGTGGTTTTGTTCGCTATCTTTGTGGTATGGTTAATCGCCAGGTATAAACCCAACTGGAGGGTTTTTCGGGATGCTCTCCCCTTCGGCTTCTGCATAGCCATATACACCAACCTGCACGACACCGTCCACTTCGTCAATCCCCACGACATCCAGGAGACCTTAATTCAGATGGACGCATGGCTGTTCGGAACTCAACCCTGCGTCTGGACGCAACAATTCATTCATCCCACCCTAACCGAGATTTTTTCCTTCTGCTATATGATTTTCTTTCTGTTCGCCCCCTTCGTGGCTGGGGTTCTGTATTTTCAGAAAAGATACCCGGCATTTCGCTATACTCTCTTCAGCGTCATCTTCTGCTTCTACCTTGGTTATATCCTCTACATCCTGTTCCCGGCGGTCCCGCCCCGCATAATCTTAAAACCCTTTTTCTACGTAGATTTTCAGGGAGCCTTGATCACGGATGCGGCTCTCAAAACTGTGAGCATCCTCCCCGCAGACTCACGTTGTGCCTTCCCCTCTCTGCATTCTGCGGTGACGCTGTTGTCACTGATGTTTGCCTGGAAGTATTCTAAGGTGGCCTTCTGGGCAATGCTGCCTTTCTGTCTCGGTTTGCTGCTCTCGACCATCTACCTGAGGCATCACTATGTGGTCGATCTGTTTGCCGGTTTCATACTGGCGATATTCAGCTTCATCGTCGCTCCCAGGATTGAAGATTGGTGGGGAAGAAAAAGAACCAAATACAGTTTAGCTCCGTTGGCTTAAGATGCGACGTCAACTCCCGTTAGCCATAACCTTTATAACTGCATTCACCTTAGCGGTGCAATATTTCATCCCCCACCGCACCTTCGAGATTTTATACGAGGTCTCTCAAGTCTGGCTCCAAATCGTGGGAGCATTCGCCATGGTCTTGGGAATAGTCTCTCTGTGGCAGCTGCACTGGGGCAAGGCCCGGGGGAAAAAACCCGGCTGGGGATACAGCATCGTCACCCTGGTTTGTCTGACTGCCATGATCGTTTTCGGTTTCACCGGTCCCACCAAATTAGGGGAGGTGGGGCCCGGGGAGTGGATCGGTCCCTTCAACTGGAGCTACGATAATGTCCTCAATCCCCTCTCCGCCACCATGTTTGCCCTTTTGGCGTATTTCATCGCCTCCGCGGCCTACCGCGCCTTCAGGGCCAGGACCGCCATCGCCACCATCCTGCTCTTATCTGCGATCATTGTCATGCTCGGTAGGGTGCCTCTCGGGGATATGATATCATTCGGGCTCTTCTCCAAGATCGCCAACTGGCTTTTATATGTCCCCAATGTCGCCGCCAAGAGGGCCATTGTCATCGGGGTGGGATTAGGAGTTGCCGCCATGTCTTTGAAGGTGATGTTGGGAATCGAGAGGTCGTATATGGGAGGGGAGTGAGATTCACAGCCACGCCAGAGGCGGGTAAACAGATTAAGCAGATTGAACGGATTTCTTGTCTGCTTCATTGAGTGCCGTCAGATGCCCACATCTGACGGCCAAGAAGCCCAGAAATAAATGAAGAGATTTTTCGACAGATTGATTCTAATCGACAGGAGAGTGATCTTCCTTTTCATCTCTCTCTCAGTGATTGTGCCTCTTTTGGTCAAGGTGGAGCTGCCCCTCGAGGTTACCCCGGAGGTGAGGCGGGTTTACGAGTTAGTGGAATCGCTTCCGGACGGGAGCAGAATCCTCATTCCCTGCGAATATGCCCCCGATGTCATGGCGGAGATGGAGCCGATGCTGTATGCCATCCTGAGGCAATGTTACCGCAAGAACCTGAAGGTAATCGTCACCGCCCTGTATCCCACCGGCGTCAACTTAATAGAGAAAGAGCTGAGATATATGGCCGACCAGATGGGGAAAAAATACGGGGAGGATTATGTCTATTTAGGCTATCGTCCCTATCCGGCGGCGGTCATCCTGTCGATGGGACAGGATTTCCGACAGTCGTTTGCAGTCGATTTCTACGGAACGCCTCTGGACTCCCTGCCTATGATGAAAGGGGTGAAGAATTACAAAGATGTGGGACTGGTCTTGACCGTCAATGCCACCGGCGGGACCGAATACTGGATCATCTATGGGCGGGAACGCTACAATTTCCCTCTGGCCATCGGGGTGACCGCGGTCATGGGGGCGGACTATTACAACTACTTGAAAACCGGACAGATTGTGGGCATCATTCCCGGCTTGAAGGGGGCGGCTGAATACGAGAAGCTGATAGACCAGCCCGGGGAGGCCGTCCGGGGGATGAACATTCAGTCTATAGTCCACCTCTTGATTGTGATTTTTGTGCTCGTCGGGAACGTCGGCTTTTTCTTGAGCGGCCAATATAAAAAGAAGAAGTAAGAATTCTCTATGCCTATTAGCACCGATATAGGAGTCTGGGTGGCGGTGTTTTTCACCCTGTGCATCTTCTCCTTTCTCTATAAGGACAACCCCTTCTATAAGTTCGCGGAGCACGTCGCCGTCGGGGTCTCCGCCGGATACTGGTTCGTCGTACTTATGAAGGAGACCTTACAGCCCGCGGTCTTCTTGCCTCTGAAGCAGGGGAGGTGGAATTTAGTCCCCGGTCCTCTTGGAATTTTCCTTTTGATTCTACCGGTTTTAATCGGGCTTCTGCTCTTCTTCCGATTCTCGAAGAAGTACAATTACATCGCCCGCATTCCGATTGCTTTAATCTACGGGATCGGCGCCGGTCCCACCCTGGTTCAATACCTCCAGAACTCCGTCATCCGTCAGATACAGCCGACCATGGTCAAGATCAGTTTCGCCTCCTGGGACTCCTTCTCCGAAGTGTTGATAGCGGTCGGTGTCGTCTGTGGACTCACCTACTTTTTCTTCTCCAAAGAGCATCGCGGCACCATCGGTGCTGTGGCCAAAGTCGGCATCTGGACGCTGATGATCGGCTTCGGCGCCACCTTCGGCTTCACGGTGATGGCCAGGGTCTCCCTGCTCATTGGACGCTTCGTTTTCCTGATGCGAGATTGGTTGGGAGTGATTAGTTAGTGGTGAGTGGTGAGTGGTGTATGCAGTCCTTCGCATAGGAGACAGGTGAAGCGGGAAATTTCGATCACACAAACGACAGCACCTCCACGCTCTCAAGGGCGAGCCACACCGAGACTGCCTCACCGAGGACTTTGAACCTCTCCTCACCAGAGAGATGATTCGCGGGCCGGGCCGACCCGATCTATTTCACAGTCTATAAGTGCAATTTCAAAGATTGAAAGATGCCGGAATCACCGGAGGTTGAAACCATCAGGCGGGGCCTGGAAAGAGCCGTGCTCGGCCTGAAAATTTCAAAGACCGATGTCTTGTTCCCTGCGATGATAAAGAGCGGTCTCAATCTAATTCGAAGATTTCCCCGAAAGAAAATCACCTCCGTTGAGAGGGCGGGGAAACACCTGGTCATCAAGCTGGAGGGAAAGCTGTGCTTAGTCATCCATCTCGGAATGTCGGGGAAGATGCTCTTGTTGCCGAAATCCTCTCCTCTGCCCAGACAGACCCATCTGGTGATTCACTTCAGAGAATTCGCTAAAAAACTCTGCCACAATGACCCTCGCCGGTTCGGGTACGTTCATATCGTTACTGGTAATGGCTTGAGAGACCTGGACTGCTTGCTCAAATTAGGTCCCGATGCTACCCAATTGACCAAGAAGAGGTTCAACCGGATGGTGAAAGCCAAACACCGGATGATCAAGCCGTTGCTGCTCGACCAGAGTTTCATCACCGGATTGGGCAATATCTATTCTGACGAATCCCTGCACAAAGCCGGGATTCACCCGCGGCGGTTGAGTCACACCTTGAGGTCGAGTCAGCGGGACTCTCTCTGGCTCGCGATAAGAGCAACCCTCCGGCAGGCCATCGTGGCTGGCGGTTCCAGCCTGAATGACGAAACCTACCTCAACGTTGACGGCGAGCTGGGGAGATTTCAGCTGCAGCTTCGGGTCTATGGTCGGGAGGGAGAGAGATGTTTCCGTTGTGGCCGGAAGATCAGAAAAATCATCGTCAGCTCACGCTCCACTTACTTCTGTCCCCGCTGCCAGCCTGCCCAGAACAGATAAGCCTGGGGGTGAAGACAGACTTTGCTGTTTCCCCACGGAATGCCGATATTATATTGAGCGCAAGATGAAGAAAAACGAAAGAAAAGTCGGGCTTGCTCTGGGAGGCGGAGGCGCCCGGGGATTGGCGCACCTGGGGGTATTGAAGGTGCTGGAGAGAGAGAAAATCCCGATTGACTTCATCGCCGGCACCAGCATGGGCGCCATGGTCGGGGGGGCATACTCCCAACTGGTCGACATAAAGACTCTGGAGGCGAAGGCCCGACGCTACTTCCGCGAGGTCGGGGTCAGGGGGGAGTGGTTGGACTTTCTTGGAAAAGACGGAGACCAGAGGCGGAAAAGCCTCTTCCAGAACCTCTCTCAATTCATCTTGAAAAAATATATCTCCTTTCTGACTCTTTCCCGCTCCCATCTTGAAGATCAGGATTCCCTCCTGGGACCGCTGAAGATCTTTCTGGAGGACAAGAATATCGAAGAGGGGAAAATCCCCTTTTGCGCCGTCTGTGTTGACCTCGTCTCCGGGAGGGAGCTGATCCTCGATCGGGGGAATATGATCGAGGCGGTGTATGCCAGCTCTGCCATCGAGGGGGTTTTTCCACCTCTGAAGAAGGGAGATCGCCTCCTCGCCGATGGTGGCCCCACCTCCCAGGTCCCGGTCGAGGCCGCAAAGACGTTGGGTGCAGAGATAGTGTTGGCGGTCGACCTTCCCAAGGAGATAAAGCCGGAAAGGGAATTCAAGAGCGGATTGGACCTCATCCTCCGGGCGGAGGCCATTGCCTTAGACAAACTGAAAAGAATGACCTTGAGATATGCCGACGTCGTTATTACCCCGGAGGTCAGGTCCATCCACTGGGCGAATTTTACCAAGGTGGAGGAATGCATCGCTCACGGCGAGAAAGCCACCGAGAGGAAACTGCCCCAGATTAGGGAACTCCTTGAGGGGAAGAAAAAACCGGTCAGAGACCTCAGAAAGAGATTAGGTGAATTGATTGCCGGAAGCTGAGTCGGGGAACAGGGGACAGGTTACAGGGAACGGGGATTATCTGGAACCGTGGGACTATGAGCCAATCCAGGGGTAGCCCCGCGGCCGCCGCCGGGAATAAGAGTATGTAACGGAAACTCATACCGGTAGGGAGCCATATCGGACAAGTTGTTAGCCGACAGGCGGATGACCTTCAGATCCACATGGATCCGAAGGGTTTCCAAAGATCAGCCACTGTTGGTCACGGATGCCCTCATCCGTGACCTTTCGGTATCGGACGTCGGCGTCCGATACCAACATAGACCTTCACAACAGATTAAGCGCATTAAGCAGATAACTTGCGGTCGGGAGTGCAACTCCCGCCCGAGCTTGGCTTAAAACAACTCACTGCTCACCAATAACCACTCACCATTAGATTTCCATTTCGTAGATTCTGTATTTTTTGTAAATCCGTGCCCCTAGAGTTTCGAGGGCACTGTTCATCGCGTGGTTATCTTCTAAGATCCAGGAGAACTCCCCCCAGGTATACCCCTTTCTGGTTCCGATCCGATAGGTATCCAGGTAAAAGATATTGTCGATCCCCTGACGGCGATATTTCTCCACCACCCCGGCAGTGAGAATGCGGGTGCCGTCAACCAATCTCTTGATCTTGGTATACCAGAGAAGTTTTAAGATGCCGAGCGGAAAGAGCCTACCGTTAAGTTTTTTCAAGACTTGATTGATATTGGGCAGGGCTAAGGAGAATCCGGCCGGCTCGCCATCGACCTCCGCAATCAGCACCAGATCGGGGTCCACGATCCTTTTTAGGTCTTTGGCCTTATGATCGAACTCTCGATCGGTCATGGGGACAAATCCCCAGTTGTCAGACCAGGCGGAGTTGTAGATTTCCTTGATTATTTTGATCTCGGAGTCCAACCTCTTCAAGTTCAGCCGCCGTATTCGGAGGTTTCTCTTCTTTTTCACCTTCTCGGCAACTCGAACCACCCGCTCCGGCATTTTGATGGGCTCGTGCATGTAGTAGGCATAGAGGTCCTTGGCCTTACGGAAACCATACTCCTCCGCGAAGTCGAGGTAATATCTGGGGTTGTAAGTCATCATAATGACCGGAGGGGAATCGTATCCCTCCGAAAGGAAACCGAGCTCATCATTGGTGGAGAAGTTGCAGGGGCCCCGCATCAGTTGCATCCCTTGCGATTTGAGGAAATCTCTAGCGGTGTCAAAAAGTTGGGCCGAGACCTGATAATCCTTAATCGATTCGAAGAAGCCGAAAAAACCGACCCGGTCGTTGTGAAATCGGTTGTGGTTGTGATTCACGATCGCGGATATGCGACCGACCAGCTGCCCGTCTCTACTCGCCAGAAAATTCTTGACTAGGGCATGTGCAAAGAAGGGATTCTTTTGAGGGTCAAAGAAGCTTTTGCGTTCGGATATTAAGGGCGGAACCCAGTTGGGGTCGTCCTTATATATCTTCCAGGGGAGCTTTATGAACTGCAGGAGCTCTTTTTCGGTTTTTACTTCCTGAATGACTATCTGATCTTCAGCCACTTTTGTAAGTAAAGCCCCGAGGGGATCGGGGCTTTCGATTGCTATTATGTTTGCAGTCTCAAATCAGCCCGTATTTTGTGCCCACCTTTTTGAAGACCTCTAACACCCTCTCCAATTGTTCGTCGGTGTGAATGGCAGTGTAGCTGGTGCGAATGAGAGCTCCGCCGCGAGATACCGCCGGGGAGACAATCGGATTGGTGAAAAGACCGTTTTGGCGAAGCTCCTTCCAGAACTGGAAGGTCTTCATATCATCCCCGATGATTATGGGTATAATAGGGGTCTGGGTAGCACCGATGTCGAATCCCAGCGATTTGAACTCCTGGTGCATATAGCGAGTGATCTCCCAGAGGCGAACTCGCCTCTCCGGCTCTTTCTCAATTATGTCCAACGAGGCCAGACAGGTAGCCACTGATGCCGGTGGAGGGCTGGCAGAAAAGATCAAGGGTCGAGAAAAGTGCTTAACGAAGTGAATAATGGCCTCATCCCCGACGATGAAACCACCAATGGAGGCGAACGATTTGGAGAAGGTCCCCATGACGATGTCGACCTCTTCCTCCAGGCCGAAATGTTCGGTGGTGCCGCGACCGTTTTCCCCTAAAACCCCGATGGAGTGGGCATCATCGACCATGGTAGTGCAGTTGAATTCCTTCGCCAGTTCCATCATCTCCGGAAGATTGACAATATCCCCCTCCATGGAGAAAACCCCGTCGACCACTATCAGTCTGCCATAGTTGTTGTTGTTAGCGTTCAACAGTCTGCGCAGATCGGCCATGTCGTTGTGTTTGAATTTGACCAGCTTCCCGTATGAGAGTCTGCACCCATCCACAATGGAGGCGTGGTCGCCCCGGTCCATAAAGATGGTGTCGTTTTTCCCCACCAGAGCGGAGATGGTGCCTAAGTTCGTCTGAAAGCCGGTGGAGAAGACCAGGGCCGCCTCCCTCCTCATGAACTTCGCTAAGCGAGCCTCCAACTCCTCGTGTATGTCCAGGGTGCCGTTTAAGAAGCGGGAGCCGGTACAGCCCACCCCATATTTCTCGATGGCTTTGATGGCGGCCTCCTTGACCTTGGGATGGGTGCTCAACCCCAGATAGTTGTTGGAGCCGATCATTATCATCTTTTTCCCGTCGATGTAAACCTCGGTCTCGGAGGCAGAATCTATCGGTTGGAAATAGGGATAATAGCCGGCGCTCTGAACTTCCTTAGCTTCAGTGAAGTTCAGGCACTTGTCCAAAAGATCCCTCTGAGTTCCTTTCATCTAATTAACCCTTGCGCACCAAAGCTCATTTGATTTACTTGGAGGTTGACCGGGATTGGAGCGGGACTGAATCTCGTTTGAACCTGGGAGCCCTCTTTGGGTTGATAAGGTCATGTTGGTCTGTTTTTCTTGCCTCTTTTTGTCGAATCTTATAAAAAACCGTCCCCTTTGTCAAGTTTAAAAACGGTTTCTCTGAATGAAGCAGGTATTGGTCACCGGCGCGAACGGTTTTTTGGGGGCTCATCTGGTCGAGGCGTTACTCCTGAGAGGTTATGAGGTTAGAGCGCAGGTGCGCAGGACCAGCGATTTAAGCTTCCTGAAGGGTTTAGAGCCTGAGTTGGTTTACGCAGATTTGAGACAACCGCAAACCCTTTTGGGGCCGGTCTCCGATTGCCAGGTGATCTATCATGTTGGAGGCATAACCAAGGCACGAAACCCCTCAGATTTCTATCGAGTCAACCAGGAGGGGACCAGAAATCTCCTGGGGGCGGTTGCTCAGGCCAACCCCAACTTAGAGCGGTTTGTCTACACCTCTTCCCAGGCCGCCGCCGGTCCCAGCAGGTCTGACAATCCCAAAAGTGAAGACGAACCGCCCAGACCGATCACCGACTACGGGCGCTCCAAACTGGGGGGGGAGAAGGAAGTCTGGAAGTTCCAGAACAGAATCCCCTTCACCATTATCAGACCCCCGGCCATATACGGGCCTAAAGACAAAGACATCCTCCCCTTTTTCAAAGCGATAAATCGGGGGATTAAACCCCTTTTCGGCTTCGGGAAGGCATACATAAGCGTGGTCTATGTGAAGGATCTGGTGGAGGCCATAATCGTCTCTTCAGAAAGCGAGCTGGCGAATGCTCAGACTTACTTCATCGCCGATAAGAGGGCCTACAGCTGGGAGGAGGCCTTCGATATCATGGCGGAGGTAATGGGGGTGAAGGCCAAGACGGTGAGAATCCCTAAAGTCGCACTTCTTGCGCTGGCCTTCCTTGTGGAGACAGTCTCGAAATTCTCGGGGAGAATGCCGCCTCTTTCGGTTCACAAGTCCAAGGATATCACCCAGAGATATTGGGTCTGCGACGTTTCCAGGGCAAGAAGGGATTTGGGCTGGGAGGCAAGACATGATTTCAGAGCCGGCGTCACCGAAACTGTCAAATGGTATCGAGAGAACGGCTGGCTTTGACCACACCTAACCCTACATAAACCGCGATGGCAGGGAAAAAGAGCTTATCCCATTTCAGAAGATATTTTCCGCTCACCAAGAAATGTATCTATCTGAATAACGCCTCCGAGGGACCTCTTCCTCTTTCCGCTAAGAGAGTGATGGAGAAGTTTCTCTACGATTCTTCTTATACTGAGAACGAACACGACGCCGAATCCTTCAGGATCGTCGAGGAGGTCAGGGAGAAGTGTGCTAGATTGATTAAGGCGAAAAGCTCCGAGATTGCTCTGACAACTAACACTTCTTACGGTTTGAACCTCGTCTGCCGGGGGTTGGGGTTGAAAAGTGGAGATGAGATACTGCTTCCGGAGGTGGAGTTCCCGGCAAACGTTTATCCCTGGTTCAACCTCAAATCAGAGGGGATCCGGGTGAGATTCGTAAAGACCGATAACGGCTTTTTTGACATTGATCGCTTTTGCGATGCCATCACCCCGAGGACCAGGGTCTTTTCCATCAGCTTCGTGCAATTCTTCAATGGATACAAGAATGACCTCAAGACTCTGGGTGAGATCTGTAAAGAAAGGGACATCTTCTTCGTGGTCGACGGCATTCAGGGGGTCGGCAATCAGATTCTGGACGTCAAAGAGTGCAAGATCGACCTGCTCTCTTGCGGCGGACATAAGTGGCTTCTGTCCCCCCCGGGGACGGGCTTCGTCTATCTTTCCTCGGAGGCTAAGAGGAGCCTCGGCACCCCCTTTTCCGGCTGGCTCTCGGTGGATTGGTGCCAGGGGAAGAGGAAACCTGATTTCACTAACCTCTTGCGCTACGATCTGAGACCTTTTGAGACTGCCCGACGCTTCGAATTCGGCAGCTACCCGGTCGTGGATATTCGCGGTTTCAATGCCTGTCTGGACATGCTTCTCTCGGCGGGGATAAAGAACATCGAGAAGCACAATCGGAGGCTTTTGAAGCTGCTCATCGACCATATCAACAGTTCTTCCCGTTACGAATTGAAGAGCAGCCTGGAGGAGAAACACCTCTCCTCAATCATCAACTTCACCGGCCCGGGGATTGACCGGGTTCACAGAAGATTGAGAGAAGAGGGGATAATAACCTCACTGCGGGAGGGAGGCATCCGGGTCTCGCCTCACTTCTATAACAACGTAACTGAGATCAGAAAACTCATACGAGTCTTGGAGACTTAAAGCGGAGAGAGGAAATGGTATCTGACCGGAACAGAATCGTGGTTTTCACGGATGACAGGATGGGAACCGGCGCGGAGGAGTTGGGGAAATTGCTTCTACGTAACTTTTTGAAGACCATCATTCGCGACAAGCTCCTGCCCGGAAAGATCGTCTGCTATAACCAGGGTGTGAGATTGGGGATTCAAGGGTCACCGGTGTTGGAGGAGCTGTTCGAGTTGGCGAAAGGCGGGGTGGAGCTCCTCTTCTGCGGCACCTGTCTGGACTACTATAAGTTGAAGGACAAGTTAGCAGTCGGAAAGATCAGCAACATGGGGGAGATCGCCAAGACCCTCTTTGAGGCCGACTCAATTGTTGCCCCATGACAGAGACCCAAAAAATAATCTACTTCGACAACGCCGCCACCTCGTTTCCGAAAGCCCCCGGCGTTCCCGAGGCGGTGGCTGACTTTTTGCGAGACATAGGTGCCAATCCCGGGCGCTCCGGGCACTCGCAATCTATTGCCGCCGCCAGAATTCTTTTCGCCGCAAGGGAGAGTTTGTGCCGGCTCTTCGGCATAGAAGACTCCAGAAGGCTAATTCTCACCTCCGGAGCCACCGAAGCTATAAACTTGGTCCTCCGGGGACTCTTGCCCCAGGGCTTCAGAGTCCTGACTACTCCGCTGGAGCATAACGCGGTGATGCGCCCCCTGAGGTATCTTGAGAGAGCTAAGAAGGGAGAAATCGTCCTGCTTCCGCTTGACGAAAGGGGGAGTCCCGACTTCGCGACGCTCAGACAAGAGATAGGGAAGGGCTTGAACCTGATCGTTGTCAATCACGCCTGCAACGTCACCGGGCAAATCGTTCCCCTAAGGGAGATTAGTAAGCTCAAGGGAGAGGTGCCTCTGCTGGCGGATGTGGCTCAGACCGCGGGCTGCTATCCTGTTGAGGTCGAATCAGACGGCATCGACCTTTTAGCGTTCACCGGACATAAGTCCCTGCTGGGACCTCCGGGCACCGGGGGACTTTATATAGCCGAAGGGATCCAGATCGAGCCTCTGATTCGAGGAGGCACCGGGAGCAACTCCGAAAGTGAAGAGCAGCCCGATTTTCTCCCCGATCGTTTCGAGAGCGGAACCAGAAACTCCGCCGGGATGGCGGGACTTCTGGCTGCCACTGAGTTCATAATGAAAGAGGGGGTGGAGAGTATAATGAGCAAGGAGAAAAAACTGGGGGCTCGACTCCGAGGTGGCCTCCGCGCCATTGAAGGCGTCACCGTCTACGGAGATGGTGCTGCGGAGCGTTTAGCTAATATCTGTTCGATTACCCTTAACGGGGTTGACCCCACGGAGGTCTCAAGGATCTTAGACCGGGAATACAGGATAATGACTCGGCCGGGACTGCAATGCGCTCCTGCCGCCCACAAG
>Ga0209979_1002980_pt1 | contig 15400 bp, 8 predicted proteins | sample AnhtaG_FD_183114 | JGI IMG/M metagenome (GOLD analysis project Ga0209979, IMG submission 183114) | Deep subsurface microbial communities from Anholt, Denmark to uncover new lineages of life (NeLLi) - Anholt_01485 metaG (SPAdes) (version 2) | ecosystem: Environmental > Aquatic > Marine > Oceanic >...
CCTACCAGCCGAACGGCCTTTTCGTTTACAAGTCCAGTGACGGGGGAGTAAACTGGAGCGGACCTTACACCGTCATCGACGGAGTCCCCGGAGTGTTCGAGGATAAGGAGCTGATGGCTTGCGACCGTGCCCCCAATAGCCCCTATCAGGGGAACCTTTACGTGGTCTGGGCTCGCTTCTATTCCACTCAGATTATGTGCTGTCGCTCCACCGATGGTGGGATCAACTGGCTCGGTCCGGTGACAGTCTCAGACCAGAGTGGAGTGCAATGGCCAACACCGGCGGTCGGTGCCAGCGGGGAGGTTTACGTCGCCTGGTGTGCTTACTACCCCACCCAGATCCGCTACGCAATTTCAACCGATGGCGGCGTGAGTTTCGGCAGTGAGAGGGTTTTGACCAACACCGACTTCGATCCCGGGGATTACATCAACGGCGGGATTGCAGTTTTCCCCTATCCAGCGATGGACGTCGACCTCACCGGTGGCCCCAACAACGGCTACATCTATGTCGCCTACATGGATTATGGTCCCGGCGGAGAGACGGATATGTACTTCCGCCGTTCCACCGACGGGGGTAACAGTTGGTCGAGTCGCATCCGCATAAACGATGACCCCTACGGCAACGGTTGCGACCAGTTTCATCCCTGGACCTGCGTTGATGAGGAGGGAATCATCACCGTGGTCTGGCTTGACCGCCGGAATGATCCCAACAACCTCTATATGGATTGTTATCTCACCCGCTCTTATGATGGTGGATTGACCTTCACCCCCAACATCCGCGTTTCGACGGTCTCCTCGGATCCCACTGCCGGTTTAGCTACCGCTGGTCTTTTGGGTGAGTACATCGGGGTGACCTCGATGGGGGGTAAGGTGCATCCCCTCTGGACCGACACCCGTTTAGGCGATCAGGATGCCTTCACTGCCACTCTGGATTTCTCCAATAACGCTAGCGTCCTCGTAATGCCGAACGATCCTCCGGTGGTCATACCTCCGGAGGGAGGCCAGTTCACCTACGATGGCACTCTGATAAGCAACGTCCCCTTCAACCAGCGGGTTGACCTGTGGGCTATGGTCGATGTTCCCGGAATGGGCCTGTATGGGCCGGTGCTGCAATACGACAACGTTCGTCTCGAGGCTTACGATGTCATCAAGCAGTTTGAGATGCGGAAACGGGTTCCCGGAGGAGCCCCGGCGGGAGAGTATACTTACATCGCTTATGTCGGTGACTACCCCTCAGCGAAGGTTGACTCCTCCTTTTTCAGTTTCACCAAAAGCGGAGTGGGGGATTTGGCTGATTTCGATTGGGTGACCTTGAAGGGATGGTTCCCGGAGGAGGATGAACGAAGCCTCCCCTCGAGTTTCACTCTCAAGGGGAATCATCCGAATCCTTTCAACCTCTCCACCACCATCACTTTCGAACTATCTCAGCCGCGGCAGGTCACGCTGGAGGTATACAACCTCTCCGGCGAGAGGGTTTCGACTCTCCTCGACGGCCCTCTGGCTGCGGGTACAAACTCCGTGGATTGGAGCGCTGATGGAGTGGCTTCGGGAATTTACTACTATAAGCTCTCCGTCTCTGGGAAATCCCAGGTTGCCCGCATGGTGCTCTTGAAGTGATCTCTCGCCGTCTGCTTGAATCCGACGGCACCACAACTTCAGAGCGAAGAACTCAAGAAGCCCTGGCAAACCGGGGCTTCTCGCATTTGGGTGGGCAGGGGGGACTATTCACTATTTTCCATTCACGACCTACAATTCTGTGCTTGACTTTGAACATCGGATTTTTATATTCCCAGCAACGAAATTCTGTCAAGAGGGAGAGTTCAGGTTAAATGAAGAGAACCTATCAACCTTCAAATCGTAAGAGGCTCAACGACCACGGCTTCAGGAAGAGGATGTCCACCAAGGGGGGGAGAAGGATCATCAGGAGACGTCGTGCTAAAGGACGTCACCGCTTGACGGTGCAGGTCCCGAAGAGTAAATGAGAAATGTCCGAAGGATCCCTTTCGGGAAAGGAGTTCTCCCTCTCCAGAAGAGAGAGAATCAAAAAGAAAAGGGAAATGGAGGCAGTATTCTCCTCGGGGAAGGTCTTCCGTGGAGATTTTTTGATGTTGAGGATCTATCGCTCCCAAGAGTCTGAGGATAAACCGAGATTCGCATTTCTTCTCACCAAGAAGATCAAAACCGCGGTGGCTCGGAATCGCATCAAACGGTTAATGCGGGAGGTCGTCAGACAGAACAAGGAGAAGTTCTCTCCGGGAGATAGGGTTGTCATCTTGGCTTCACAACAGGCTCAGAATAAGGGTTTGAAGGAATTTGAGTCCGAATTCCTGAATATCATTCAGAAGGCTGGAATCAAGAGTGGGGCATAACCGATAATGAAAGAGGCCGGCAAAAATTCCCCGTTGTCCAGATTCTCCGTCTTGTTGATAGACCTTTACCGTTTCACTGTGGGCACTGTTCTCCCCCCCGCCTGCCGGTTCCATCCCACCTGTTCGGAATATGCCCGGGAGGCTTTTGCCAAGTATGGTCTCTGGCGCGGTGCTTTGAAATCTCTATCCCGTCTCATACGCTGTCATCCATTTCATCCCGGAGGATACGATCCCCTAATTTAACGGACTTAAACCGTGGATAAGAGAACTCTACTATTCTTCGTACTACTGGGACTGATACTGATTCTGTGGCCCCTTTACAGTTCCTGGATGAACAAGGGTCGGGTGCCGGTCACGCCTCCGGAGGGAGAGCAGGTTCGACCTGAAACCTCAGCCGTTCAGGAGGTACCGAAAGTCACCGAGTCTGTAGAGACAGCCTTCCCCGAAACTGGCAGATTCATCCCCGTTGAAGGTGAGGTTCCCGAAAGAATCGTCACCGTCGACACCGATCTCTATACTGCCAGGTTCTCAAGTAGGGGAGCTCGCCTCATCAGCTTCACCTTGAAGAGGTACCGAAAGGCGATCGATGGTCTGGTAGAGATGATTCCTCCGGAGAGGTCTTCTGGAGCTCTCTCCTTCGGGATTCCGGCGCTTGATCTTTTGCCCTTTATGGCGGACATCGAATCTCTGTCGTTAGATACTCGGAATAAGGTCGGGAATTTGAAGTTCACCTTTTCTGACTCAGTTGGAAGGAGTCTGACGAAGGAGTTCTCCTTCTCAAATGACACCTACTCCCTGAACTTGACGATCAGTTGCGAAGAGCCCTCCCACTTTGGTCTGGAGAAAGACTACCAGCTTAGTTGGGGTGGACCACCCCCGTTGACGGAAAAGAATATCGGCGAGGACCTAGGCCAAACCAAAGCCTATGCCTATTTCGGTGGGGAACTTTTAGACTTCAAGAAATTCAAAGACGGCAAGCTGGAAGAGGAAAGAACCGGAACCACCTCCTGGGTGGCCTTGAGGAGCAAGTACTTCACTGCCGCTATGGCACCGAAGACTCGCTCCGGGGAGGGTTTCTCCGTTTTTGGCCGGGAGGTTCCCACTGTCATCGAGGAAAAGGACTACAAGCTGAAGGAGATCGGGATGTCCATCACCCTCCCGATTGAGGGTAACAGGATTTCAGACCGAGTTCTAATTTACGTCGGTCCTCTCGATTACCACATTCTAAAAGGCTACGGGCTCGGACTCGAGAATCTGGTGGAGTTGGGCTGGAAGATCATAAAGCCCTTCTCGATTTTCGTGCTCTGGATTCTTGCTTTTCTCCATAAGTTCTTCCCCAACTATGGGCTGGTGATAATCATCTTCTCGATTCTGATAAAGGTTCTCTTTCACCCCTTGACCCGGAAGTCGGTCAAGTCGATGGCGAGGATGCAGGAGCTGCAGCCCAAGCTTGGCAGGCTGAAGGAAAAATACAAGAAAGACCCCAAAAAGTTGAACGAAGAGACCATGAAGCTCTACAAGGAGCAAGGGGTCAATCCTCTGGGAGGATGCCTACCGCTCCTTCTGCAGATGCCTCTTTTCTATGCTCTCTTTGTGGTTTTGCGCTCGACCATCGAGCTGCGGAGCGCTCACTTTGTGTTCTGGATTACGGATCTTTCTCAGATGGACCCGTATTACGTGCTGCCGATCTTGATGGGCTTGACGATGTTCATCCAGCAGAAGATCTCGATCAAAGACCCCAGACAAAAGATGATGATCTATATGATGCCAGCGATTTTCATCTTCTTCTTCTATAGAATGCCCGCCGGACTGGTCTTATACTGGACGATGTTCAACGTTCTCTCCGTTGCAGAACAGCTTTACATTAAACGGAAACAACCTCCTGCCACGGTCACGGCGACAACGGGCAAATAGGAGATAGGAAATAGGAAATAGGAAATAGGAAATAGGAAATAGGAGACAGTCGCTGGAGGCGACCCGCCTCTGGCGGGGAAACAGGAGACAGGGAACAGGGCGCATATTCTAGCTGGGGCAGGAGTTGAACTCCTGCCCCTTTCTGCCGAATGGCCAGGGCATTCCTGCTCGGAGCGAACTTCTACCCGTGAAAGGGTGGGGGTCCAACCCCCACCCTAGCTGTTTGTGGGTATGGAACGCCACAGCTACCGTAGGGCGGTGAATTTATCACCGCCATTTCTATGAGCCGTGAAGCTACCCCTGGGTAGCCCAGTGGCCTCTGCCACTGGGTCGCTTGCATCAACTTGGGTCGGCCATACGGCTCGACGAGATAAATTCCGACCCCTACGAATTCTCTTTTGTCCGTAAAGCAAATCGGGACTGGGAGACAATTCCCAATCCCGATATTACGTAGCCGCGATGTCAACGCCTTCCGCTACTTCACGAGGATCATCCTCCGGGTCTCGGTGAAATCACCAGTGCTCAGCTTGTAGAAATAAAGGCCAGAAGACACCTCCGAGGCATCCCAGGTGACGGACCTGTAGCCCGCCTCCTCTGCTCCGTGCACCAGAGTGGCAACTTTCTCGCCGAGAAGGTTGTACACCTCCAGCTTGACCTCGCTGGCCTCCGGCAACTGATAGCTGATGACAGTGCCGACGTTAAAGGGATTGGGATAGCTCTGGGATAATGATGTGGAAGCAGGGAGAGGTTTCTCGAACTCTGGATCGTCCACCTCGACCACCTCGCCGACAGTTTTAATCAGGTAGACATCATTCCAGCCTGCGCCAAAAGACCCAGTAAAACCTGCAATTATGTACCCGCCGTCGGAGGTCTGCTGGACGGAAGAACCCGCATCATGATCGCTCCCCCCGTAAGTGCGGGTCCAGAGGGTATCCCCTGAAGAGTCGGTCTTCAGCAGGTAAACATCATCATTCCCTGCTCCAAAAGACATGGTAAAACCAGCAACGACATACCCGCCGTCGGAGGTCTGCTGGACAGAGTAACCGCGATCATAATCGCTGCCCCCGTGGGTGCGGGTCCAGAGGGTGTCGCCGGAAGAGTCGGTCTTCACCAGGTAGACATCATCACTACCGGCGCCAAAAGACTCGGTCTCACCTGCGATGATATACCCGCCGTCGGAGGTCTGCTGGACCGACCAACCGTAATCATCATAGCTCCCCCCGTAGGTGCGGGTCCACAAGCTATCGCCGGAAGAGTCGGTCTTCACCAGGTAGACATCAGAATAACCTGCGCCGAAAGAGGAGGTGTAACCTGCAATGATATACCCGCCGTCGGTGGTCTGCTGAATGGAATAACCGCCATCCGAATCGCTCCCCCCGTAGGCGCGAGTCCAGAGAGTGTCGCCGGAAGAGTCGGTCTTCACAAGGTAGACATCAGCACCACCTGCGCCAAAAGAGGTGGTGTAACCTGCAATGACATACCCGCCGTCGGAGGTTTCCCGGACAGAATAACCGTAATCCCAATCGCTCCCCCCGTAGGCGCGGGTCCAGAGGGTGTCACCGGAAGAGTCGGTCTTCAGGAGGTAGACATCAGCACCACCTGCGCCAAAAGACTCGGTGTAACCTGCAATGATATACCCGCCGTCGGGGTTCTGCTCGACGGACCAGCCGTAATCCCAATTGCTCCCCCCGTAGGTGCGGGTCCAGAGGGTATCGCCGGAAGGGTCGGTCTTCAGGAGGTAGACATCATAACTGCCTGCGCCAAAAGAGTCCGTCCCGCCTGCGATGATATACCCGCCGTCGGAGACCTGCTGGACCGACTCTCCCTTATCATCATTGCTCCCCCCGTAGGTGCGGGTCCAGAGGGTGTCGCCGGGGCCGGCAGCGGCCATCGGTGCAAAAGATAAAGCCAGGAGAACCGTCAAAATGATCGCCCTTTTCATCTTTTCCTCTTTCTTAGCTTTTTGGTTGTTACGATTACTATCCCCGCCTATCGGGGACAAGCAGCGAATGTTCGTTCTAACGCACTTACAATATACGACTCATACACCTGATTGTCAAGTAGATTGGCCTGCCGGGGTCCTCATGTCGCAACCCTACTCGATTCCCGAAAGAAAAGGCGGTGATGAATTCACCGCCCTACGGTTGGAGATATGCTGTGCCATGAACGCTATTTCACCAGCATCATCCTCCGGGTCTCGGTGTAATCTCCGGCAGTGAGCTTGTAGAAGTAAATGCCTGAGGAGATCTTTGAAGCATCCCATCCGACCACCTTATTTCCCGCCTGCTGGAATTCGTCGACGATGGTGTCGACTCTCTGCCCCAGAGCATTGAATATCTCCAGCCTGACGTAGCAACTTGTTGGAAGCCCATAGGAAATGATGGTCGTTGCATTAAAGGGATTCGGGTAGTTCTGGCTCAGCTCGAAACGCCCCGGTATATCACCGAGAATTGAACCTCTGGTCAATTCCGGTGTTGTGCCGATGAACTGAGCAAATCCAGAGGGGGACTCCAATATCCTGAAATTGAAACTCGCCTCCGCTATCACCTGATCAGGATATATGCCGACGTAGCCGGTGTATTTGCAGGTTCCAAGAGGAGCGTTGCCCGGGATAGTCTTCGATACCCGACCGGAGCGGGTCTGGTAAGGATTCAATGAGAAGTTGTAAGGTCCGAAAACCGGGCCAAATTCTGTTCCGTTGGGTAAGGTCACGTAAGACCAGTAAGAGAGGGAAAGACTTGTGTCCACGTTGCTGTAAACTCTGGCGGTGTATTTCAACTTGTCACCGGTAAAAACATAAACATCGTCTGGGAGAAGCTCCACAGAAGCGACTGTCGACGGCTGCAGCGCGACATCTAATTCTGTTGCTGGGCCAGAGTTGACAACCACGTTATCGATTGTCTGGGTCTGATACCCGTTCGCAGAAAATCTCACGTTGTAAGTTCCGGGCAGAAGCATCCGATAGTAGTCGCCCACATCGGGATCGGTATAAACCTCATGGTCGATATCTACGACCTCGACCGTTGCCGCCAGAGGGAAACCGTTAGTAGCGTCAGTCACGACGCCTCTGACCCCCTCCTGACATAGATTCATATAAGCCAGCATAGAGATGCGGTTATCCTCCCACAGGCCCGGAATTCTCGAATAGTCCGGCCATTTGCTGTTGGAAACCTCGATAGTAACTTCGTTGTCGCTAAGCCAGACGTAGTTCCAATCCTGCATCCCTCCATAGATTACATACCAATCTGCCCCATTAGTGATTCCATGATAAAAGGAGCCGTTCCACATCGGCTGATTATACCAGGAGTAAGTCTCCGATTGATAGATAAAGAGGTCATCATCTGGAGAAGGAGTGTAAACGTTATGTCCGCTCTCGTTGCTGTCGTAAGGGTAGTTCACGACCAAAGCACCGCCGTGATAGTTGGCCGAGAGAACCGTGGACTTGGTGAAAGCCCAGTTCATGACTGCCTGCACCTCCGGCGGACGACCGATGATTCTGTTGTCGGGGTCGGATATCCGATCCGGGAATTTGCGGTTGAGGTCTTTTCCCTGAGCGTTGTAGCGGGAGTGGCGAACGTAACCGTCCGGATTCATCAGAGGCATAATCCAGATTTCGGTTTCATCAACCAGGTTGGTGATGGTGTCGTTGATCCCGTATTCGTCGACAAGCAGATTCATCAGGAAGAGGCACAGCTCCATCCCAACCGGCTCATCCCCGTGCATGGTGGAAATATACTTGAACTCCGGCTCCTCCTCTTCAATATCCACGTTGTCGGATATTTTCATGAACAGAAGCTCACGACCCTGCACCGACTGTCCGGCGCTTTCCAGATGGCAGATGTCTGGATAGTCGGCGGCAATCTGTTGCATCTCAGATACCAGCTCATCGTAAGTGTGATAACCCTTGAGGGGGTCGGGAGAATCCTTGGTGGCCTCCCAGAGGGAATCCGCATAAAGCTTGGCGTAGTTGGGAATCTCCTTTATGGCGTAGCCGAGCTTTTTGAGTAGCTCGAATTCCTCCCCGGAAACGTTCACGGTGACAACCCCCGGAGGGTTGGTGGTGCAGCGGTCAACGTCGATCCCCAGACGCTGGAGCTCTAAAACATGTTCCGGCCCCACCATGTATATCTGGGCGACAATGACGGATTCGAATTTGTTTGCCGCCAGCGCGGAGCTGACCAAAAGCAGCGTCAAAAGGGGAATAAGCAGCAATGCCTTTTTCATAAGTAACCTCTTGAATCAAGAAGCGAGGGGCGGGGGACAAACCCCCGCCCTACGTTTAGATTGTTGCGAACGAAACCAACTTTTACTTCAGCAGGTTCATCTTCGTTACCGCACTCTGTCCGGAGGCCTCCAGGCGCATGAAGTACACTCCGCTTGAGACCGGATTTCCAGAGAGGTCTTTGCCGTCCCAGCTGATGCGGTGCTCCCCGGCGGTTTGGAGGTCATCAAGCAGAACGTTGACCAATTCACCCTTCAGGTTGTAAATCTTCAAGGTCGCTAAGCCCTCCTGCGCCAGGCTGTAGCTGATCTCGGTGGTGACATTGAACGGATTTGGATAGTTCTGATAAAGGGCAAAGGTCGTTGGCAGAGTTCCTTCCGCTGAGGGCTTACCCCAGATGATATCGTCCCAGCCGCCGGATTGGGTGTAGAGTGTTGCCGCGCCGGTCACGACCTCGAAATCGAACTGATCACTGTCCCAGACCTCATCAGGATAGATGCCCACGTAACCGTAGTAAATGTAATCCCCAAGGGGAGCGTTGTTGGGCACTCGCTGTCTTACGACCCTGGTCATGTTTCCATAAGGCTCCAGCTCAAGGTCTTGGGGGGAGAAGAGGGGGCCGTACATATTCCCGTTGGGCAGACGCACCTTGGCCCAGTATTGGAAGTTCTGGGTCTCTCCGGTGTTGTTGGTGGCGGTGGCATCGTAGGTTAGTCGTTGGCCCTGAGGAACAGTGGTGTTGCGAGGTGTTAACTCTAAAGACACTGTTGGCGCCGCACCTCCAACCTCAACGGTGCCCTCGAAGGTCCAGAGGTCCACGCCGGTGACGGTCACGGTCATGATCCCGTCAGGTGGCGGTGGATCCAGAGGCACGGTCACATTTCCAGAAGGATCAGTGTAGGCGGAGCCGTAAAGCACCCCCTCCATATAGCAGGCTACCAAAGCCATCTCTTCACCAGACCCCTGATAGCTGACGTTGGCGGTGAACTCGGTGGGACTATTGGGCAGCGTGGGGTCATAGCTGACCTCCATCACACGAGGGGTGCCAAACCAGAGAATGATGGCGGGGTCGCCCATGATGTTATAAGCCTCGAAATAGTAGCGGGCCATGTTGAATCCGGCTTGATAAAGGCTGTCGTTGCCGTAGAACATCATCCCGTAGATGGTGTAGTAGCCGTACTGGAAGAAGCTGCGGAACATCGCCTTTTCCATGATGTCATCTTCCGTCCAGTAACTGGAAGGAGCCGACCCCATGGAGGCTAAAGCCCCCTTATTCTCGGCTCTGACCCAGTGTTCCATGAAGCAGTCGTCCAAGGCAAATGAACCGGTCAGACAGGCGTGCGAGAGGACGAAGGGATACATGTCCCGATTGGTCAGCTGGTCTATGTTGCTCTTTGTGAAGGAGGGCCCTCCCCAGCTGTTGGTGGAGCCGTGTCCGGAGTAATTACAGACCATCCGACCGTCGTTCAGAGCGTTCTTTATGTCCTGAGTGCTCCCGCCATAATATCCCCAGATGGAATCGGACTCCAACCCGGCCGGGTCCATACAATTCAGTATGACCCAGCGGTGGGTACCCTCAGCAATCCCGTGGTTCCAGGAGTCGGTGGAGGCGATGAAGCAAGCTTTGTTCATCCAGTCCGTATCGGTATAGTTGCAGCGTTCGTAATCCAGACTCTTCCCTACCAGGATTCCCAGCTCGCCGTCATTACGTGCGGAGAACCGACCGATCTCCAAATCCGGAATGAAATCCCCGGTGGTCATCAGAGTGTAGTTAAGGTCAGTTTCATCGCTGGTTCTTCTCCCCTTGCAGCAAGGGACTCTGTCGGTGTCACCGACTAAGAGAACATATGCCGGCGGCACCGGGCTGTTGTGATATTGATCCCTGATGTAATTTTTTATGCCGGTTGAATCCCCGCCAACCTCTGAGACAGTCTTGACGTCAACGGTGAAGCCTTTCTGTTCTTTCCACTCGATGTAATCGAGGAGATATTGGTTATCGATGAAATCATCTCCGACGATGAAGAGATAACCTATCGGGGTTGGAGGCAGTCCCGGCTCCAGATCGAAGTGGTTTGGGAAAATCCTTTCCCCCAGAGCCGCCATGGAGGGCGACCAGTAGTGGCGGAGCATCCACTGGGTCCTTCCGACATCGGAGCCGGTCAGCTTGACCTCGACCGTGATCTCTGTAACGATCTCAACCTCGCCCCTGGCGGGATTGTAGTTAACCGGAAAGATGTCAACGGTGGCGAAGCGATAGGCTCTCATGATTCCGATTTCGAAGAGCCGTACTCTTTCAGGCAAGTAGTATGCGTCTCGGGAATAGAGCTCAGAGTCGATGTTGAAGGGAGCAGACTCCTTTGCTCCCGGCAACTTCGGAACCGACCGTTGCACCGGCATCAGTGGATGGACAATCCCCAGCTCCTTCAGGCCATGTTTCTCGACCTTGAGATCCAGGACCTTGACGCTGACCTCGGCTCCGAAGGGGATTTGCACTTGCTTGCGAATCAGGGGGAGTTGAGGTTCGCCGACGATGTTGGTGAAGCCGTAATTGTCCAGCCTCAAAGCTGTGAACATGCCTCCCTTGGTGTCAAGATTCTCAAAGCTGAGGGAGTTGACAGCAACTTTCAGGACCACTCGGTCGTAATTTGATTCCAATACCTGGAGATCAGCATCAGTGTCCCCCGCTGCCGAGAGAACGACTCTCTGAGCTCCGAAGGAGATGCTGACGGCGAAGAGCAGAGAGACGACCAGTGCCCCCAGGCCCCAGAACTGAGCAAAGCGCTGACGCTTTAACACGAGTACCTCCAACAGATTTTATGGGTTCTTACTTTTCATCACATGACTCGAGAAGTCAATTCGTGAAGAGAGTTCTTACCTGAACAATATACTACCTGTCGACTTGAAGTCAAGATTTATCCGGTTCAACTGCAAGGTGGTGAGTAGTGACTACGATACCTGTCCGCTTGGCGGCCTAGCTTTCGAGCTAAGCCGTTGAGATCCTCTGGGATTGCTGCGTCCGCTGTTGACCTTTCTCCATATCGTACCGTTCCTTCGGCTGTCACCCTTTTTCGGTCTGTGCAAAATAAATGCAAAAAATATGCAATGTTATTGAAACTCAAACCGTTGTGCACTATATTTAGAAGATTTGGAAGCCCGAGCTAGCTCTTGGGACTTCGTCGGAGATAAGATTTTGGCCGCGACCAATCTGAGAGAGTCTTTCCTTGTTAAGGAGGAGCTAACATGAAGATCACAATTAGCGGGATTAAAGCCGACATCGGTTCCATTGGTGGGCATATTTGCCCAAGCAAAGCATTGTTGGATGAGGTCAGACAGATCGTCCAGCAGGCCCAGAAAAAAGGAGATATAATCGATTTCCGCATCTCCCATACGGGAGACGACATCGCAATACTCGCGACCCACACTCTGGGGGTAAACAGCGAGAAGATTCATCGCACAGCTCACGAAGCCTTTTTAGCCGGAACCGAGGTCGCCAAATCTCAGGGTTTATATGGCGCCGGGCAAGACCTCCTGGTGGACGCATTCTCAGGCAATATAAAAGGTATGGGTCCGGCAGTGGCGGAGATGGAGATTGAAGAGAGACCCAGCGAAGCCTTTCTCTTCTTTGCGGCAGATAAGACCGATCCCGGGGCCTATAGTCTCTCTCTTTACAAGACCTTTGCCTCCAGTTGCCCGGGTGCTTTCCTGGGTCCTTCTCTGTTTCAGGGTTTCAAATTCACAATTATGGATGTGTCTTACACCGAGGGAGACAAGGTCGTTGAATTGAACTCTCCGGAGGATTTGTATAACATCCAGGCGTTACTTCGAGACGAGGGCCGTTTCGTGGTGGAAAGCATTCACTCCCGGACAACACAGGAGATCGTGGTGGCGGTGAGCACCACCCGGCTCCACAACATCGCCGGCAAATATGTGGGCAAGGACGATCCCATTATGGTGGTCAGAACCCAGAAAGATTTCCCTGCTACCGGGGAGGTGCTGCAGCCGTTTGCGATCTGTCCATACGTGGCCGGGTTTATGCGAGGGTCTCACGTAGGTCCACTAACGCCGGTGCCGCAGAATTCAACCATCTCCTATTTCGATGGTCCCCCTATCGTCAGCTGCGCCGCTTATTCGGTAAAGGAGGGTAAGTTCACTGGTCCTGCTGATACATTCGCCGACGGAGCCGAATTCTGGCAACACATCCGCCGGAAGGCAGCCCAAAAAGCTGAGTGGCTGCGGGAGCAAGAGTTCTTCGGGGTGGCGATGCTCCCGGAATCGGAGTTAGAATACGGAGGGATCGTCGAGAAATTGGAGGAGCTGGAGAAGAAATTCAAAATCCGCTCTTGAGAAAAGAGAAAACAGTTGAGAGAATCATATAGCGAGGCAGGTCATGAAAATATTTCTCGACACCGCAGACCTTGATGAGATAAAGGAGGCTAACAGCTGGGGCATCTTGGACGGGGTCACCACCAATCCGACCATCCTGTCCAGAGAGAAGGGGAAGGGTAAGTTCAGCGACATCCTCAGGCAGATCTGCGAGATCGTTGATGGTCCCGTTTCCGGTGAGGTGATTGCGCTCGATGCCAAAGGGATGGTCACCGAGGCTTTGGAGCTGTCCGCCATTCATGAGAACATCACCATAAAGGTCCCGATGCTTCCGGAGGGGCTGAAGGCCGTCAGGGAGCTGTCGGCACAAGGAATAAAGACCAACATGACTCTGGTCTTCACTCCTTCACAGGCGATTTTAGCAGCGAAGGCCGGCGCCACCTTTGCCTCTCCCTTTATCGGTCGGCTCGATGACATCAACCATTTCGGGATGGACATCGCCGCGGATATCATCACCATTTATGAGAATTATGGTTTCGACACCGAGGTCATCATTGCCTCCGTCCGGCACCCTCTTCATGTGGTCGAAGCCGCCCTATGCGGTGCAGATGTGGTGACGATGCCGTTTGGGGTTCTTGAGAAAATCATTAAGCACCCCCTGACCGACATCGGTATAAAGAGATTCTTAGAAGACTGGGAAAAGGTGCAGAAATGATGGTTAGTGGTTAGTCGTGAGTGGTGAGTCAATAGCCGGGGCATTCGTGCCCCCGAGAGAGAAGTAGTTGGTGGTGAGTAGTCAGGTTTCTTAAGGCAGAAATGATTGAGCGTTATACCCTCCCACAAATGGGGCAGATCTGGTCGGAGGAGAATAAGTATAACACTTGGCTCAAGGTCGAAATCTTAGCCTGTGAAGCCCAGGCCCAACTCGGCAACATCCCGCGGAAAGCTCTCCAGGTCATAAAAAGAAAGGCTAAATTCTCTCTCTCCCGAATTCAGGAAATCGAATCCGAGACCAAGCACGACGTTTTAGCTTTCCTCACAAACCTTTCAGAATCGATCGGCCCAGAGGGGAGGTATGTTCACCACGGGATGACCTCCTCCGACATCCTGGACATCTCCCTCTCCTATCTGATGGTGGAGGCGGGGGAAACCCTGGTCGACGACTTGAAGAAGCTGATGGCCGCGGTCAAAACGAAAGCCCATAGATACAAAAAAACTCCCATCATGGGGAGAACTCACGGGATCATTGCCGAGCCGACCACTCTGGGACTGAAGTTCGCACTCTGGTACAGCGAACTGCAGAGGGACCTCCAGAGAGTAAAGGATGCCATCGCAAATGTCTCTTATGGCAAAATATCCGGGGCGGTTGGGAATTTCGCCAATATCGATCCTCGAGTTGAAGCCTATGTCTGCCGCAAATTGAAATTGAAAGTGGCGCCGGTATCAAATCAAGTCCTGCAGAGAGATCGGCACGCCCAGTATCTATGCACTCTGGCAATCATCGGAGGTTCGTTAGAGAAATTCGCAACCGAGGTGCGCAATCTCTCCAAAAGCGAAATCGGGGAGCTCTCTGAGCCTTTCACCAAAGGGCAGAAGGGCTCTTCGGCGATGCCCCACAAGAAGAACCCCATCACCTGCGAGCGCATCTGCGGGCTGGCTCGCATCCTCCGCTCCAACTCCAGCGCCGCCTTGGAAAACATATCCCTCTGGGGCGAGAGGGACATCTCTCACTCCTCGGTGGAGAGAGTGATAATCCCCGACAGCACCACCCTGTTGGATTACATGTTGGTGCAGTTTCGGGAAGTAGTAAAGGGACTCAAGGTCAACGCCAAAAGGATGCTGGAAAATATCCATGCGTACGGAGGCGTAGCCTTCTCCCAGAATCTGCTTTTGGCCCTCACCCCAAAAGTGAAGTCGCGAGATGAGGCTTACGGTCTCGTGCAAAAATGTGCCCACAGAGCTATGGAGACGGGGGGCGACTTCAAGAAACTGGTGCAGAGAGATCCGACGATTTTCTCCAAGCTCTCGGAGGAGGAGCTCGAAAGCTGTTTCGATTTGAGTAGATATTCAAAGGAAGTCGATTATATCTTCAAGCGGGTTTTCCGCTGAATTGGAGAATCGCCCGAGGCGATTGAGATGGCAAAGGAAGGCTTCAAGTTCCTGCTGCCCACACTTCTTATCTCCGTCATCGTTTTCTATCTTTTTATCAGGACGGATCAGAGGTTGGCCCTGTATTTCTCCGTCGCTATATTTTTTATGGCTCTTTTCTTCGTTCTGTTTTTTCGAGACCCGGGGAGAAAGATCCCATCAGGTGAAGACCTGATTCTATCGCCCGCGGACGGGAGGGTGAAAAAGATTGAGAAATCCACTGATGGTTCCTTTCAGCTCATCTCGATTTTCATGTCGCTGTTCAGTGTTCACATCAACAGAGTCCCGGTGGATGGTATCGTCAAAGAGATCTCCTACAAGCCAGGCAGATTCATCCCCGCCTTCAGAGATAAAGCCTCCGAAGACAACGAAAAAAACGTGATTGAAATAGAAAATCAACAGGGCAACGTAATTCTCACGCAGAT
>Ga0209979_1002981_pt1 | contig 15400 bp, 11 predicted proteins | sample AnhtaG_FD_183114 | JGI IMG/M metagenome (GOLD analysis project Ga0209979, IMG submission 183114) | Deep subsurface microbial communities from Anholt, Denmark to uncover new lineages of life (NeLLi) - Anholt_01485 metaG (SPAdes) (version 2) | ecosystem: Environmental > Aquatic > Marine > Oceanic...
TATCGACCTTAAAGTAGATGTGGGCACGGTAAAAGTTGTTTATTCAAAAACCGCCCCCGCCGCCTGCAATGCGACTATCACAACGAACGTCGGCGCTATTGACTTAACGACACCACCCAATTTCTCGGCCGCTGTGGATGCTGACACAGATGTTGGTTCGATAAGAACCGACCTGCCGTTGACTGTGAAAGGCAAAATCGGCAAAAGTCTGCATGGAACAATAGGAGCTGGAGAAGGAAAACTGTATTTAAGGACCGATGTAGGTTCAATAAGAATAAGATAGTAAAGAAAGTTTGTTAACATTAACTTAAAATCGAAAGGAGAAAGAAAATGTCACCAAATGAAGCCTTTGGAGTAGCGCTGATAATAATCGCTTTAGCTGTCCCCGTGATTGTTATAGGCGTGGTTTACTATCTCAAAAAGAGGTTCGAACACAAACAGATTATGGAAGCCATTGAGAAAGGCACACTACTTTCGGAGCTGAAACCTCCCAAACAGAACGGAACGCTGTGGATAAAGAACATCACCATCGGCGTTGCACTGATTATCATCGGATTTGGCGCGTGGTGGACAGGACCAGGCCATGGCGGCATGTCCGCTTTCATAGCTCTTGTTCTTTTCGGCGTAGGTGTTGCCTGGGTAGTTCGCGGCCTGTTATATCGAAAAGGCCAGTCGCAAAGCCAATCTTCAGCTAAGAGTGTTGCTGTAGAAAATAAAGCCAAACTCGTAACAGAAGAACAGTAACATTAAAAAGTCGTAATCCGACACGTCCGGAACTTTCAAGCGGCGTTAAAAAGATTTAGAAAACAGTTTCTAAACTTATATAAGTGAGTAAAACCATAGAAGGGAGCAAAGATCATGAAGATGCTGAAAACCATTTCACTGCTAATATTGTGTTTTGCTTGTCTTAATAACGCCGCTTCCGGGCAGAAAAGCAGCTTGGAAGAATCATCGGCAAACAACAATTCCATAAACGTCGGCGTCGATGCCCGCGTTGAACTAATCAGTATTGTATTTCGTCTTGCCGGTAATCCGGAATATAACGGAGGTGCAATACGGTCCTACGAAAGAGATATCGAAAGGCACTTCGCCGGGTTTAAGGACCATCCGGCTGTCAAGTATGCCAAAAAACTCCGCGAAACGCGCTTGATGAGCTGTGACGGGCCTATGCAATTGGCCATTCATCTCGACCGTAATTTCAAAGCAAGAAAACCACTTGATGACTGGCCCTGGGGGCTCGGAGGGCGATGGGAAAGGCAGGAAACTCAGGAATTCATCGAAATACTGCAGCAATTTGCCAAAGAAACAAAATTCAATGAATTCTTCGAAGAACATCAGGGATTATACCGGAAGGGTATTCAATCCACAGTGGCTATATTAGAAAAATATGGCATGAGGAAATGGCTTTATGAATTCTTCGGTGCACAAAAGAATGATGATTTGAAGCTGGTTTTGGGCTTTGTAAACGGCAACAGCAATTACGGAGTAAGCTTTGAGCAGGGAAAAGTGAAGGAAAAATATGCCATAATCGGCGTTTATCTCTGTAGCCGAGCCGGCAATCCGATATTTAGCTCAAAACAACTTGAAACGGTAGCCCATGAATTTTGCCATTCATTTGTCAACCCTATCGTGGAAAAGCATATGGCTCAGCTCAAACCGGCCGGCGAGATAATATACCCAAAGGTTGCGGACAAGCTCAGACGACAGGGCTATCAAAACTGGCAAACAATGATGTATGAATCCGCTGTCAGGGCCTGTGTAGCTGATTTTGTCGAAGATAACTTCGACAGGAAAACTTTAGACCTCTACATAGGCCAAGAGGTCAAAGGCAGAAGCTTCCTCTGGATGAAGGAGCTCAGTGAGTTACTGAAAACTTATGAAAACAACCGAAATGAATATCCGACATTCGAGTCTTTCTTCCCGGAGTTTGTCAAATTCCATAATGATTATGCGTCTCGTCTGGGACAGCCTCAAGTTGAAAAGGTATATACTGCGTTACGTGTAAGCGTTGATCCTCGTGTTGAGCTTATGTCTATCGTATTTTATCTGGCCGGCAGCTCGGAATACAGTCAATCTCGGATGTTCGATTACTGCGATGCCGTTGATAAATATTTCGCTCCGCATGTTAATCATCCTGCTGTTGAATTTGCAGCCGAACTTGTCGATAAAAAAGGGATAGCTTACGATGCACCCATGTCGCTTGCGTTGCATATTGATAATAATTTCAAACCATTAAAATCATTCGATGACTGGCCCTGGGGAATTGATTCCCGCTGGACCAAATCGGACACTCGAAGATTCCTTAATCTCTTGTCCGGATTCGCTCAGGACACCGAGTTCGATAGATTCCTTAAACAAAATGCAGGTACTTATGAAAGTCTTGTGCAGGCTGCCAACAAATTCCTGGACAAGGCGGATTTCAGACAATGGTTAAACGAGTTCTTTGGTACCAATCCTGAGGCACAATTGAACCTTACCCTTGCACCAGTGAACGGCCGCAATAGTTATAGATTCAGATGCGAAAGCACATCTGAAAAGCAAATATATTACATCGCAGGAATTTCCCAGTTAGACTCTTCAGGCAAACCGGTCTTCAATGATATTCTTTTTTATCACCTTTTTCAGAACTTTCCTCAAGCCTACATAGACCCTATCATTGACAGAAATCGGCAGCAATTGAAGCCGGCTGCCGAGAGAATGGTCGATATTGTTCCGGAACAATTTCGCCAATACGTCGACGGCCAATGGGACACATTCACAAACGAATGCATTAGAGCAACATGTATGTCCTGTTTCATTAAAAAATATTTTAAAGAACGTCACGAACCCTTTCTGACCGCGGGTGAGCAGCATGGTTTGATTTTCGTAAGGGAGCTGACAGACCTGGCGGAAACATATCAAAAAAACCGTGACAAATATCCGACATTCGAGTCTTTCTTGCCGGAATTTATCAAATTCTTCAGAGAATACAGAAATGACCCGAGTTAATGCTTAAAACATCTAATCCTAAAAATAGAAACACGAAATCTTGAAAGTAAACAGGGAATGAAAACTATGAATTTTACCAAAAGGCATTTGATTATTATATCTTTGACCTTGGCAGGATTATTTAATCCGCAAAAAACTCTGGCCGGGGAAGATATTCAGTCAAAAATCGATGAATACATTCGTGCTTACGAAGAAATTAACTGGTTCAGCGGGGCAATATTGGTAGCTAAAGATAATAAAGTTATATTCAAAAAGGCATATGGAAAAGCTGATTATGGTAACAATATTCCAAATACCTTAAAGACAAAGTTTCGTATCTGCTCACTTACAAAACCCTTCACGGCCATGGCAATAATGCAACTTGAAGAAAAAGGTCTGTTAAGTCTGAATGACACCCTGAGTAAGTACATTCCCGATTATCCGGCCGGTGACAAAATAACAATATATCACCTTTTAACACATACCTCGGGAATCGTAAATCACACAGAGCTGCCGGGTTTTTTGACGGACAGAAGACTTAAGCCATGTAGTGTCAATGAAACTATTAATACTTTTAAAAATAAACCTTTGGAATTTAATCCGGGTGAGAAATTTGAGTATAGTAATTCGAACTACATCCTTTTGGGGCTAATTATTGAAAAGGTTTCAGGAGTACCCTATGGTGATTTTATTAGGGATAATATCTTCAAGCCTTTGGAAATGCACAACTCCGGGTTCGAATATCATGGACAGGAAATTGAAAACTTCGCGAAAGGTTATGTCCTTGCTAACGGTAATATTACAGATGCTGAGTTTCGAGTCATGTCAAATGCCCATGCTTCAGGTGCTCTTTATTCAACGGTAGAAGACCTTTACCGATGGGACAGGGCTTTATATACGGAAAAGCTTATTGATAAGAGCAAATTGAACGACATGTTCAAACCTCACAAAGGAAAATATGGCTATGGCTGGGGCATTGATGAGATATTCAATAAAAAAATATCTGCACACGGTGGCGAAATAGAAGGATTCGAAACATACATGACGAGATTTGTAGATGATGACGTTTGTATAATTACCCTGAGTAATTTTGAACATGCCCCTATTGGTAAGATAAACATAGAATTGGCGGCAATTTTGTTTGGGGAAAAATACGAGCTGCCCCGAAAAGCCAAAAAGGACAGAGCAATATATGAAAAGTATAAAGACTATGTGGGGCAGTACAAACTAAACCAAAAATTAACTTTTCACATAACACAAAACGGTGATCACCTGTTCTGTCAACTTACCGGACAGGATAAATTCGAAATACACCCGGAATCAGAAACAGAGTTCTTCCCACGTGGGTTTGACGCAACAATAACCTTTGAAAGAGATGAAAAAGGGAAGGTAACAAAATTGATTTTACACCAAAGGGGACACACTGTACCTGCTCCAAAAATTAAATAGCGGTAAAACCTCCGAATATAACAACGTGATGAGTGACTCTGCTCCGGAAATCTCACAGCAGCCCAATGAATAACCTGGAGTGCCAGGCTAAGAGAGTGTAGAATAAAAGGCACTAAATGATGTGGCTTGTGTAAAAGGTACAAGCCACATCTTTTTTAGAGGCCTTAACAATGAAACGCATAATGATACTGATGATTTCCATTTTTGCTTTTGGTATAACTGTATATGGAAACGAAGAATCCAGTCCTGTTTTAGTGCCGCAAATTGACGGCCAGTGGTGGCAGGTGGCCGGCAGTCCGATGGACCACAAATACGCCACCGAAAAACAGCAGCCGGTCGATTTTGCCGTCTGGCAGGCGGCCGATGGCACCTGGCAGCTATGGTCCTGCATTCGCAATACAACCGCCGGCGGCCAAGAAGGTAAGACACGATTCTTTTATCACTGGGAAGGAAAGAACCTGACGGACACCAACTGGAAACCAATGGGCATTGCAATGGAAGCTGACCCTTCATTGGGCGAGACTCCTGGCGGTCTTCAGGCCCCGCATGTGATGAAGCTCGGAAAGACCTACTATATGTTCTATGGCGACTGGGTCAACATCTGCCACGCCACCAGCAAAGACGGCAAAAACTTTACGCGCGTGATTCAGCAGAACGGCAAGACCGGAATGTTCAACGAAGGCGATGGGGAACACGCCCGCGATCCCATGATACTGCAGGTCGGCGACAAGTACCACTGCTACTACACGGCACACTCGATGCGCTCTCCGGCCTCGAATCATCGCGGCGTGAACTACTGCCGCGTATCTACCGACCTGCGAAACTGGGGTCCGTCAAAGGTCGTCGCCGAAGGAAGCGCCTATGGCAAGGGGCCGTACTGTGCCGAGTGTCCCCACGTTGTTTACCATCCTGAATCAAAACACTATTACCTGTTCAACACGCAGAGGTACGGCCGTCGCCAGCATACGACCGTTTTTCGCTCTGCCGATCCACTCCGTTTCGGCATCAACGACAATCGTCTCGAAGTCGCAACGCTGCCGGTGGCGGCTCCGGAGATCATCCTGCACGATGGCCTCTACTACATCGCCTCCTTGATGCCGAGCTTGAAAGGCATCCACGTCGCCAAGCTGAATTGGGTGAAAAAGTGATCACTCAAACTTAGTAGTTTTTTGTGTCATTCCCGCCCCGCATCAAAGTGCGGGGTAAACTCCAGCGGGAATCCATATTATCGTTGAGGATTCTTACGCTCATCGAGCATCTCTCAATGTAAGTTTCAGAGCCCAATCGGTATTGGACCTTGTCGATTTGTCCGGGAAATTCGGCAAGGTAATTTTGCCGGTAGAATCGGCACCCAAAACACCCGCCCCGATCCAATCGCCAGTCCGCGGGTTGAACCATAGAACTTTGTATTTGCTTCTCGGCAGCGCACCGGACAAGCTCGCTTTAGGACAGTCTTTCTCGAAGTATAACACAAAAAAATCCTTCTCCGCCGTCCGTGCACAATAGGCCCACCCAACGCATGATTTTTCCTCACCCGTCCTGTTCGGCTGGACCATCTCGGCGCTGGGAACGAGCTGCTGGTATCTGCGCCCCTCGGACAGGATAAATGTCCTTAAATGCCGCATCTGGTCTGCCGACCGCCACTTTATGACCTCCCAGATAGGAGCTGGCGAGGCATCTTCAACCTCCCCGCTCCACAGTCCTCCCTGCCAGCCGCCCCCTCCGTATATATGTCCCCCAAGCCCCCCCGATAGCACGCTGCCGTACATCGCCGAGCGGCAATACAGCTCCGACTTCTCCGTCCCGCCTTCGGCGTCCAGCATCCCTGCATAATAAGGCTCTCCATTGATACCCGGCACAGGCGGCGAGGCATTAAAAATCTCGGTCAGATAGGGATACAAATCATGTGTCCTCCTGTTGCCTATCTGATGAAACGTCAGCCACTTTGCCTTGTCCGTATGGCCGAAGTTACGCAGCGTCGAGGGATTTGAGTTCGTACCCGCCGGCGTCCCGAACGGCGGATGCCCGTATCTTTCGATGACTTTGTTGGCCGCTTCGTTCCATTCCTTCGGAGGTATGGTGGCCCCCGTCGTATCCAGATGAATCGGACTGAATAAACAGATATTCGCCTGGTACCGGCTCCAGACATACTGAATATAACGGGTGTACGAGTCGGGCCATTCATAATACTTCTTCCACGCCTGCCCAATGTCACGCCGTGATACTTCGATAAACGGAACAAAGCCCTGAGAATTCAAATAGTCAATCTTCTTGTCCATATTGCGAAAATACGCAGGATTAATCCGCTCGACGTCCGGGAAGTAATTCTCATAGCCGGGCACCTTACCGGGGAACAAAAACGCCCGATTTCCATCCTCATCGTGCATGTCCTTTGCACTTTCGGTCCCGGCCTGCTTCCACGCCGAACGCAGCACCGTCCCATCGGGCATCTTCAGTCCCGACGGCTTGTCGTCGTTAGCCCAGTTACCAAGCGCCGCTATCATGGCAATGCAGTTGAACCCCTGCTTCCTGCGAAATCTCAGGTAATCTTTAATACCTGCATCCGGGCCAATGGGTCGTTCCTTATCATCGTCGTACCAGCGATACCGAAAAGTCGCTACCGGCCACCACGTATCGCCTAACAGAAAGAATGGCGTCCCGTCGGCCCATTCGAACGCATGGCCGTTTGCAGAAGCCTTAACCATCCCCCGTCGGCAAGGATTTGTTTCTTTCTGGGCTTCAGACCACGCAATAGCTGTAAACTCCCCGCTCTTGCCGTTAAGCCCCTTATCCTGCTGATTCGACCCGCTGCGCCAGCTCCACGTCCCCGACGCACTCGCCAGAACACGCACCCGAAATACATTGTCACCATCCCAGAATCCGTAGCATCGTTTCTCGAATCCCGGCCCTTTCAGGTCAACCCAGACCTCTACTTCCTTGTAAGGATTTTCATAAGTTTTCCCGGCATACAGGCTCATCTCCACCTTTTCCCATACACCAGCGGCGCAGGCTATGCCTGTGCTGAATATTCCTGACAAAAAGGCCGCAACCGCAAACAAAGTCAGGAGAAACCTGTTATCAGGATATAAGCTTGACTTTGTCATTTCTTGATTTCCTGATGGCCCGATTTCCTGATGACCTGATTTCCTTTGATTATCATCCATTTCTCTTTACCTCCTTCCCGACAAGTCGGGATACGCAAAATACCCCCGTTTTTGCTTTCGCACCTGTCGTAATCCTAACATACGTGAAAAATATGTCAAAACAAAGTAGTAGTAGGGTGGGGCTTGCCCCACCAAGATGATGTGGTTAGTTCGGTGGGCTAAAGCCAGCCCTATATAATTATTTCATTTACGCGCGGGGTGGTATTTTGATTTGCCCGAATCTACGAAACAAGCTACAATTTTAGTGTGATTAAAAGAAGAAAAACAAAGACCGTCAAGGTCGCCTGCACTCGCGTTACCGCAGGTGCGAGCGGCTGGGTAAAAATCGGCTCTTCCGCCCCAGTTGTTATCCAGTCAATGACCAAAGTTCCGACGGTTGATATTGCCCGTTGTGTAAGGCAGGTTAATCAGCTTGTTAAGGCCGGCTGCCGATTAGTCAGAATCGCTGTTCCCAAGCGGGCGGACACCGCTGCTTTTGCAAAAATCGTCCAAAAAGTAAATGTCCCTCTAATTGCTGACGTTCACTTCAGCCCTAACCGGGCCATTGAAGCGATAGAGGCCGGGGCCGCCAAAATAAGACTGAACCCCGGCAATATAAAAAAGCGAAAAGATATTCTGCGAATAATCGATGCAGCCAAGATGCACAGGGTCGCCATCCGCGTCGGCGTCAACGAAGCGAGTATCGATTCTCGAATCTCTATACGGGATGCTCATCGCCTGCACTCGCGTTACCCCCGTGCTTTCTTGCGAAAGCAAGAGCGGGGGTGCGAGCGAGAATCGAGTATCGAGCATCGAGTATCGAGGATGTTAAGGGAAATGAAAAAGTACGTTCGGCTCTTTGAAAATCGGAATTTCACCCAATTAGTTCTCAGCGCTAAAAGCAGCGATGCTTTAAGAACCATCGAAGTCAACCGCAGAATTGCTAAAACTTTCCCATATCCGATTCACCTCGGCCTAACTCACGCCGGCCTGCCCGAAGACGCCCGGATACCCTCAGCCGTTACTCTGGGTGCTCTGCTTGCCGAAGGCATTGGTGACACCATAAGAGTAAGCGTCGCCGGCAATCCGGTCCTGGAAACAAAAATTGCAAAACAGATCCTAATCACACTCGGCCTTTACCCCCGTTCGGGCCCGGAGTTGATAGTCTGCCCGACTTGCGCCCGCGCCGAAATCGATGTCACCAAGTTGGCCCGCCGGGTTGAAAAAGCCATACGAGATATCGATAAACCGTTGCGTGTGGCTGTGATGGGCTGCATCGTCAACGGCCCGGGCGAAGCCGCCGACGCCGACATTGCCCTTTGCGCCGCAAAGAATAAGGCCTACATCTACCGCAACGGCCGAAGAATCTCAATAGTCACTGAATCCAAAGCCATCCCGGCACTATTGAGAGAACTGCAAAAATTCGATGCTGGATGCTCGATACCGGATGCTCCCCTGCTTTCGCAGGGGCAAGCTTGTCCCCGTGAAAACGGGGAAGGATCAGGAAAGGAGAATCGGTTACGCGAGAAACGAGAAACGAGAATCAAGTATCGAGGATGATCAAACGATTCTGTATCGTTGTCATTTTCAGCATCGCCTTTGGGTATATCGAAGCTGCTGTGGTTGTTTATCTGCGAGAAATCTTCTATCCTGACGGATTCACCTTCCCGCTGACCGTATTCGGCATCGACCAGCTCTCGAAGCGACTTTTATTAACTGAAATCGGCAGGGAAGCTGCGACGATAGTTTTAATCTTCACCGGCGCCTGGCTGTTCGGCCGAAACCGCCGGCAGCGTTTTGCTTATCTCTTGACCATCTTCGCAATCTGGGACATCTTCTATTACGTCTGGCTCAAAGTCCTTATCGACTGGCCCGCCTCAATTATGGATTGGGACATACTCTTCCTGATACCAGGAACCTGGGCCTCAGCAGTCCTTTACCCTGTCCTTATATCAATTACAATGCTCATATTTGCCGCAGCTATACTCTATAGAGATGCTCGCGGCAGACCCATAAAAGTAACACGAGTGGATTGGCTTGCTTTTTTTGTTGCCGCGATTATTGTGGTGATCTCTTTTTGTACTCCCGGTTCATATGTCGCCGAACCGGACTACAAATCATACTTCTATTGGCCGCTGTTTGCTGCCGGTCTCTTATTAGCTATCGGGATGTTCCTGAAATGCCTCTTGAAGTCTAAGTGCAGACCGTAAAAAACACAAAGGAAATTAAAAAGTACTTATAAAGTGCCTAAAGTGACAGCAAAGCTGTCATTCTGAGCGAAAAGAGCCTTTAGCCCTGAGCGGAGTCGAAGGGGAAGAATCTCTTATTCGTTGGCCAGATCCTTCGGCTTAGCCTCAGAGCTTGCCCTGAGCTTGCCGAAGGGATGACACTTACGTGTCATTTTAGGCACTCCAAACTTTAGCTCACTTTAGGCACTTTTAGTTTTTGTCGTCCCCGGAGGTATGTGTTGCAGCCGGCCTTTTCTGTAGTCTGCGCCGAGCGTTTCCGTTTGTTTCCTGCACAAAGCCCTCGAACTTGCCGAAAATCATCTTACCCGCCGAGGTCTGAAGCGAGCTGGTTATGCTAATAAGCAATTGGCGTCCAATCTTGTTACGGGCACCCTCTACCACAACCATCGTCCCGTCGTCCAGATAACCGATGCCCTGATCGACCTCTTCGCCGGGCTTTATTATCTTAACCTCCATCGTCTCACCGGGCAAAGCAACCACTTTCAGCGAATTAGCCAGGTCGTTTATATTCACCACATCAACTTCACGCACTTGTGCAACCTTACTTAGGTTATAGTCGGTTGTTGCCAATCGCCCGTTACAGGCCCTGGAAAACATCACCAGTTTCTGGTCAACACCCTTGACCTCCTCGACCTCAGTGAACATAGTGTCATCAATCTGCACTTCAATAACGGAATTCGACTGCATCTTGTTGAGTATATCAAGTCCCCGCCTGCCGCGGTTACGCTTGAGCTTGTCGGCCGAATCCGCTATAAGCTGAAGCTCATTGAGCACAAAACGTGGAACAACTACTGGAGCGTCGAACAGCTTACTCTGACACAAATCCGCAATCCGTCCGTCAATAATTGCCGACGTATCCAAAACCAACGGCCGCATGCCCTTGGTCTGCTTGGCAAATTCCACGTAAGGAATCACAAAACGCACATCATCCTTGGTCCGCATCACGATACTGATAACAAGATAACATATAGATATTCCCATCACCGATTTGATTGCCGTAAGGGCTATCGCAGTCAAACCAATCCTGTGAATTTCGTTTAGCAGATCCAGCACCTGCGCCAAGCCCCAGGTCAAAAATAGCCCCACCAAAAGCCCAAAAAATACCCCTGCGAGGGCCCCAAGTCTTTTTTTAGGCGTAAGAATGTCCACAAGAAAAACAGTTAATGCCAGTCCAAGACCACACCAAAGGATTGCATTAAAATTCGCTCTGCGTATCTCATCAGGTAAGTATTTAACTTCCCCATCCTCTGTTGTGTATTGTGAAATGGCATCTGAACTTATGTAGCCGACTAAAACCGCGACAATAACGATAATAAATATACCTCTAAAAATCAACAGTAACATAGTTATAAACCTCCCAATTATGACATAATTTTGTTATTCTTATAAACCCCTGCTATTATATCCTGCTTACAAATCATTATCAATAATTACTTTATGTTCCAAAAATAATTTCTTTTGGTCTCCTGACCGAATCGCTGAAAGTCCCGACCCGCCTGGGAAACAATCGTAGCCCGCGGCCCAATCACCTATCGGCTATACATCGCAAGATACTTTCCCCCATTTCAGAAGAAAACCGGAATTACCCCCACAAAAAATGAATTTGCTCTGTTGAAAACCTTTGCAAAATGTCATTGCGAGGCCCCCGTCTTGCTTTCGCAAGAAAGCAGGGGGCCGTGGCAATCTCTTGCGCAACGGGTAAAAAAAACATCGTTGTCCTTGAGATTGCTTCGCGGAGTTTATCCTGAGCAAAGCGAAGGGCTCGCAATGACGTGCTCTGTCCAGATGTTTTCTACAAAGCATGAATTGTCAATTGTTGATTGTTCTGCCATTCCTTCCTGCAGCAAAGCTCTTTAGTTGCTTATTCTTCCGAAGCGAGACCAGTCCTTGGCCGGCCAATAGAGATAATCAGCTCTGCCTTTCACCGTCGCCAATGGAATAGGGCCGAAGTGCCTGCTGTCACGAGAAAGATTGCGATTGTCGACCAGGGTCTACCTCCTTTCTTGCTTGATTTTGATTTCGGTAAAAACTTTTCGATCTTTTTCCATTGTTCGTTTGTTAATTTCCACCGTTCCTTGGCCATCATAAAAACTCCTTTCGATGACCAAGTTTACGTAAGTCGTTTAATAGCGCAAGTTTAAAATCTACAAATATTTAGGTTATGAAATGGCTTCTACTCTTTTGTACAGAATAATGATTATTTTATTTGTAAAAGAACTTTTCTACAGAGCAGAAAATCGCATATCCACTGTCCCTACAGGTCCGTACTGGACTATTTTTCCTTTATCTATTTCTATAATATCCGTACACACTTCTTTTATAAATGTGGCATCGTGACATGCGATAAGGGCGGCCCTACCTTCTTCCCGGTGTTTTTTCAATAAGCTACATAGAGCTTCGATTGAATCAATGTCTAGTGCATTTATTGGTTCGTCCATAACGATCAGTTTAGGCTCACCTATGAATGCGCTAATAACAGATACCTTTCTTCGTGTACCATGCGAAAATGAACTTATTAAATGGTTTCTATGCTCATCAACGTAAAAAGCATGTGTGTATCTTTCTATCTGCTCTTCATATACACTATCCCTAATTGACCGTAATTTGCCTACCCACCAGAGAAATTCTTCAACCGTAAGTTCTGGAAAATATTCATCCTCATCACTAACAATACCAATTTCTCTCCTTACTGACCATTCCTTTTTCGGATCATTGCCAAAAACACGTACTGTCCCATTATCAGGAGACAATACTCCTAAAATAATTCGTATTAACGTTGTCTTCCCTGCACCGTTTCTTCCCCACAACCCATAAGCTTTTCCATACTCCAGATCAAGGCTGATTCGATCAAGAGCAACACATTGGCCATACTGTTTTTTGATATTTTCTAATTGTATCATTCTGCAATTCTCCAATACCATTTCTTCACAATATCAGGGCTAGTTCGGGTAATTTCAGATACAAAGACAATCCCAGCGATTAGCAAGGGAAGAAACCCGCTAACCCAAAAAGAAATGAAAAGGAGTATCAAGCTATATATAAAACACGGTATACGAATCACGTTGAAAAAAAATATCACTACTAATGGAATCATACCCCATGCTTTTGATATAACCGCAAAAAATATCATGACCGTAAGGAAGTATTTAAAAAACTTGGTATTACGGGAATAATGGTCAAACGCTACACTCATTCCCATTGAGGAAAAAGCTATAGCAATACACACACAAACAATTTTGCCATATATTTGGATATTGCTATTCCAGAATATCGGAACTTGCATAATGCACAGCGCGGAAATTAGAAGTCCCACGGAAGTTGTAAGACCACGTAGATAATCCTTAGCATCCACTCCGTACATGTAGTAAAGAAAGTCAGCTTGTCTAATCTGTAAAAGATCGGCTCGTTCGCTAACCGCAAACATTGCAAAAACGACCAATGTGAAGATATAATTGTTACCATCAGGATATTTGATCTGAAGTCCTAACGCAACAATTACACTCACTGTCACATAGAATAGCAATTTCATATGTGGCCCTCGAAACATGCGGAGCAACTCGATGCAAATCTGACCACCACACGAATCTGGCAAAATACAAGAGATAAACTTCCGTAAAGGAATTGTAAGAAACAGGTCTTTAGGTCGTGCAGGTATACTCAACGGTGGCTGCTGAACTAACTTCCATGATAGTACCGTTAATATTATCGAAACCAACGCAAGATGTAAAACCGCCCAAAATCCTATAACTGGAAATGCTATACGTTGTGAAATCAGAGTACACACCAACGAAATAATACCACTCCCCACTAACACAGGATCGGTAAGACAAATATCCGTTATACAACAGGTATACAGATTTCCACTTTTTAGACTCCAAGCAAATCTACCTAAAAACAAAACCCCCCAAAGCGCCAGTGTCAATACCAAGAATCGCTGCCCCCAAGCAAAACGCGAGGTAACTAATCCTAAAAACGCCTGAAGCGAGAGCACCCAAACAAAAGTTGCACCTATTAGCAACCATTTGATAGTCGCCCTTATTGTCCAAAGTTCAGTACCTGCTCCACAAAGGCCACAGATTAATAATATAATCCCAATTATTCCAGTTGGAACTCCAACATAAGCATGTACGGCTAACAAGCGAATTGGTCTAATAGGCATGTAACTAACAAAGTTGTTCCATTTACGATCTCGATTCAATCGTAATTGTTTGCTTAGTCCAATCCCAACCCACGTTGCAAACATTACAAGTAATAGAGGGACAATAGGCAAACCTTTTGCAATATATTGTTGCATACTACGGTAGGTGCTGAAACCTATCATAGCCAACAATGGCCCAGCAAAAGCTACTAAAAAGATAAGGCCAGGGTGACGATCAAATAGAGTGCTCTGTCGCCGAGTACTTAGCTTTCTCCTGAGTTGTACAATTAAGGGTAATTTCATTAACTTAGGTAAACATCACAACATATAATTTGCAAATGCTAAACCGATAGGATGATAAGAGGTAAGGATGGATAATTCAAATAATCTCTCAATAACAATAGGTATCAATCTCTGCAATATCTTCGTATGATAATTCCTCGAATTCAGCCAGGACAAATGCTCTTTTCTGCGCTGAAGGCAAAGCCTCCAGCCCGGCGTCTAACTCGTCAAAGAACTCCCTTTCGGCAAGCTCGTCCGATGGATTATGTCTGTCGCTGTTTTGGGGCAATTCACTCATCGAAAGCGGTCTTTTTTTTCTCAGCGCATTTACGCTTTTATTTCTGGCGATGGTAAACAGCCACGTCGAAAAATTACCTCGTGCCGGGTCAAAAGATGCCAGCTTCCTGTAGGCTGTAAAAAACACATCCTGGGCGATGTCCTCGCAGGATTCTCTGTTATTGGTTATATTTCTTATCATCCTGGCAATCGGCCTTTCGTACCTTTCTACTATGAGTCTGAAGCATTCGATATCACCTTCCAGTACCTGACGTATAACCTGTATTTCCTGCGTCATTACGCGTAATCCGATTTAACACGAAGAACTTCTACTTTTTTATACAACTAAAAGCTGCTATAGTTCCACACAATTTTAACACCGATTTAGAGCTTATCCGAATAACCGGGTCGTTATGAGGCCGAGCGAAAAGTTCGAGGCCAAGGCGGCAGGCCAAAAATGCTCGGAGGCGTGGTTTTCTCCACGTTGAGAACATTTTTGGCCTGACAACGCAGGCATCGGGCTTTGCAGCCGGCCGCAATAGAGCGGGTTATTGGGATAGGCTCTTAGTCCTCGGGACGCTCGGAAAGGACCAATTTTCGCTAAATCTTTTTCTCACCTCAGAATAATCTTGACAAGCAGCAACACCGGGACTAATATTCCTAATGTGCCGAGCGACGAAAAGCTGCGTTGTGTTGACGCCGGATATCAGATTTTTAGTTGTTCTAAATCGGGTTCATCCGGTTAATGCGTAGGTGGACCAAACAGATTAGGGCCTTGGAGCTGTTTGGAGAGAAAAATCGTTTGGGCAGAGGCTCAAATTTGGGGCAGGCGGGGGGAAATTTGTGCCTCTGGGGCCCCGAACGATTTTTCTCGATCGTCCGAAACGCCCAATACA
>Ga0209979_1002983_pt1 | contig 15394 bp, 12 predicted proteins | sample AnhtaG_FD_183114 | JGI IMG/M metagenome (GOLD analysis project Ga0209979, IMG submission 183114) | Deep subsurface microbial communities from Anholt, Denmark to uncover new lineages of life (NeLLi) - Anholt_01485 metaG (SPAdes) (version 2) | ecosystem: Environmental > Aquatic > Marine > Oceanic...
GTGAGGCGAGAATCGGATACATTGATTTGCCTTTTCTGTGGGCTTAATTACTGTCTTCTCAAGAATTCGTAAGATTGGCAGGTCCCACAAGCATTTCAGAGGTCTACTATTTTTGCTGTGCGTACTATACACGAAACGCTAACTTTGTTAAACGGCTAAGATTGCGTTGCGTAGTGTTAGATCAGTAATCGCAAAGCGTCACAAAATACTATTTTGTTACTTTCGAATAAACATCGGGATGTCTGCCATTCCATGCGTACGTTTCGGTGTTGCAGCGGGGTGCTGGATGATAATTGGAGTCCAATCTCTTACTCTTTTGGGACAACATAGAGCAGATAAAGACTTAATACTAGAAGTCCGAGGCCGACAAATAATACTGCCTGTGGTATTCTCCCCCATCCTGCCAGATAATCCAGTCCCCCAATTATTACCATGACTGCCGATATTGGGAAAAGGATTTTACCCAACAACTTAAAAGGGATTGGGGCAAATCCCGATGGGTACTTTTTTGCCATTAGTTTAATAATACTCTCCTTTTTGACTTACACATTGCTACTTGATAGACAGACAATTGGCATAAGGTGACTTTTCGAAAGTCGTCCCAGATTGCACGTCGTTGTCGTCTGTAATTATTTCTCCTCAGGCACATAACAGTTACAGCCCGGGAGACTTGTCTACATCGGTTGATTTCGGTTGCATTTCAAGTCCCACTATACATTATTATTTCAATTTACCAATGGAAAACATTGAGATGTTTGTCCAATCAGTATAAGTATTTGATACTATTTGTATTTACTATAAGGTGAAAATCGCTACGAACAAACATTGGGACTTCAGTTTGTCATATTTTATTTCTGTGAAGAGATAACTTTTCGTAGTTTGCTTTCCCTTGAGAGCTTTATTCCTTTTTGCTCTAGTTCCTTTTCAAAAGCCTTTGTGCGCTTATTTATGTCATTAGCTTTGGCAAGAAGCAAAACGAAGGTGCCTATTAGGGTAAGACCAATACCAAGACCAATGGGACCTGACCAAAAAAGTAGTAAAAATAGAGTGTCAGCCACTTGTTCCTCCTTTTGTCGGTCATTAGTGTTATTGACGGATTATACTCATGGGTGTCTTAATAAGTCAACTGTTATGCATCTCAGGAAACTATAATTTAGTCCATAAAGGGTTTCACTGAATATTCTTGGGGATATGTCACAATCTGAGTTTTCGTGACATTTTTAGAGCTTTTTAGAAACAAGAGCGCCTGATATGAAGCCTCGACAGCCACCTAGACCTCTTCTTTGCGAGAGAGATACAGATGGCCTGAACTCAAACCCAATTTAACTCTCGCCACTATTTTCCCCCCACAATGAGGACATTGCATATCACTCGTGCGTGTGACAGTAAAACCGATAGCGACAAGGCTTACTACCAACACCGCTATCCCCCAACCTACCGCAGACCACCAAATGGCTGGCCCGGCACCAAGTTTTCTCATTTCAAAGCCAAGTAATAATATCAAGGTTATAAGATTATATGCTTTATAAGTCATAACTTACCCCCTTTTATTTAAGTACATCCACCACAAAACCGCTTGATACTGTAGCTCGACCAGGGGGCTTGAACCCACGCCAGATATATCAAAGCCAGAGGCGGGCTTTGATATTTTTTATGACCTGCCCTCAATAGTTGTACCACTTACCGAGTTAGAGTTTCAACAGGGTGGGTACGTTAGCTTTTATATGATTGCTTTCTCCTTCAGGGAAGGGGGTGATAAACGTGCTAGTTCTTGAAATTTTACCTTATGACTTTTTGTTGGACGAGGCGAGATTGCACAAACGTCAGTTTTGTGCAACGATATCGGGGCATCACCCACAGCGCTAGTTTGTGCAATTAACTAGGGCTACTTTTAATATGATTGTTGTTATACTACAATAAAGATATCAGTATTGTCACTTGGAAATTCAGAGTGACTATATATGAAACCAGAGGAAAAGGCACGGCAAAGAATTGACCAGCTTCTGAATGAGGCAGGCTGGGTTGTTCAAGATGTCCAGGAACTCAATCTTGCAACTGGCTTAGGGGTAGCCGTCCGTGAGTTCCCTCTCCTATCTGGAACTGCTGATTATCTTCTATTTGTAGATAGAAAAGCCGTGGGGATTGTCGAAGCAAAACCTCAAGGCACTACGCTGAGTGGGGTTGCTGATCAGTCTGGAAAGTATATTGCGGCTCTTCCTGCAAACCTCCCTTGTGTTGGAGAACCCCTTCCCTTCGCCTATGAAAGTACAGGCATAGAAACCTTTTTCCGAGATGAGAGAGAGCCTAATCCTCGCTCTAGGAGGGTATTTGCATTTCACAAGCCAGATACATTTTACGAATGGTGCTCTCAAGAAGATACCCTTCGAGGCAGACTCAGAAAGTTGCCACCTTTGATAACGAATGGTCTGAGAGATTGCCAAATTCAAGCGGTTGAAAACTTAGATCAATCCTTTGCTGAAGCACGGCCAAGAGCGCTTATCCAGATGGCAACCGGTAGCGGTAAGACTTATACCGCTGTTAGTTTTATCTATCGTCTGATTAAATTTGCTAATGCGCGAAGGGTGCTTTTTCTAGTTGACAGAAGCAATCTCGGGCGCCAGACACTGAGAGAATTTCAGCAGTACATAACCCCCGATGATGGCAGAAAGTTCACCGAGCTCTACAATGTCCAGCGCCTCACTTCTAACACTCTTGACCCAGTCAGCCGGGTGTGCATTACCACTATCCAAAGACTCTACTCTATGCTCAAGGGGGAGCCGGAACTTGACGCCGAAATTGAGGAGCAATCCGTTTTTGATACTTTACCACAGGACATTCAGCCAAAAGAGGTGTCCTATAACCCCAAAATTCCGATAGAAACCTTTGATTTTATCGTAACTGACGAGTGCCATCGCTCCATATACAACCTCTGGCGGCAGGTACTTGAATACTTCGATGCCTTTATCATAGGACTGACGGCAACGCCTTCAAAGCAAACCCTTGGTTTCTTCAACCAGAATCTGGTTATGGAATATAGTCATGAGCGTGCCGTTGCTGACAACGTGAATGTGGGCTACGAAGTTTATCGGATACAAACCAAGATAACCGAAAAAGGTAGTAGAGTTGAAGCAGGTTTCTACATAGACAAGCGGGATAAGCTCACAAGAAAAACACGGTGGGAATTGCTTGACGAAGAACTGGAGTATGCCCCTAGCCAATTAGACCGATACGTAGTAGCTCCCGACCAAATAAGAACAATTATCCGAACCTTCAAGGAAAAGCTATTTACTGAGTTATTCCCAGGCAGAACAGAAGTTCCGAAGACCCTAATCTTTGCCAAGGATGATTCGCATGCTGAAGATATCGTGCATATTATTCGAGAGGAATTTGGCAAGGGGAACGAATTCTGCAAGAAAATAACCTATAAGACTACAGGTGAGAAGCCCGAAGATTTAATAGCCAGTTTCCGTAATTCCTATAACCCACGTATAGCCGTAACAGTGGATATGATTTCAACAGGTACGGATATTAAGCCCCTAGAGTGTCTCCTGTTTATGAGAGACGTGAAATCCAGGGTCTATTTTGAGCAGATGAAGGGGCGTGGTACCAGAACTATTTCTCCTACAGATTTCAATGCGGTTACCCCAGATGCCACCCACAAAACACACTTTATGATAGTGGATGCCATTGGCGTGTGTGAAAACGATAAGACTGAGTCAAGACCGCTTGAGCGAAAAAGAAGCGTACCTTTTGATAAGCTTATCCTGTCTGTTGCCTTGGGTAGCCGGGATGAAGATACACTCACTTCACTGGCTAGCAGGCTTACCGCTATGGATAAGGAAATAGGTGCAGAGGACAGGAAGGAAATTGAAGACGCTGCGGGAGGTAAGTCTTTGAAGCAATTGGTCAACAGTCTGCTGGACGCAGTGGATGCTGACAAGAGACTGGAAAGGGCTAAGGAGCGTTTCCACACGGAAACACCGACACAGGAGCAGATAAGAAATGCTTCCCAAGAACTGGTTAAAGCTGCCTGCGCTCCTTTTGACAATCCAGACTTGAGAAACACAATACTTGAAATCAAGAAAAGAAGCGAGCAGGTTATAGACACGGTGAGTAAAGACTCGGTGATTCTAGCCGGGTTTGACGAAAAGGCCAGAGAAAAGGCAAAGACTATTATTGATACCTTCAAGAGGTTCATTGAAGCTAATAAAGATGAGCTTACTGCTTTGCAGATTATCTATGGCAAGCCCTATAGGACGCGGCATCTAACTTATGGGGAAATCAGGAAACTTGCCGAGGCAATAAGGAAGCCACCCTATCAACTCACGCCAGAGCTTGTCTGGCAGGCTTATGAACAACTGGAGAAATCAAAAGTCAAAGGTGCTGGGCCTCAGAAGTTACTAACTAACATAGTGTCTCTCATACGCTTTGCCATTGGCGAAAGCGATGTCCTTGAACCGTTCCCTGAGACAGTGAATCGCCGGTTTAACACCTGGCTGGCACAGCAGCAGGAAGCCGGGCGAACATTCACACCAGAGCAGAGAGAGTGGTTGGAGATGATAAAGGAGCATATCGCTACCTCAGTGAGTATTGGTGTAGATGACTTTGAGTCTGTGCCTTTCTATGAGAGGGGTGGTGCGGTGAAAGCTAACCGTCTATTTGAACAGCATCTGGACAAGCTCTTGGAAGAGTTGAATGAGGTGCTGGTGGCATGAGAAATGAAGGGCAGAGAGTAGCAGTGTTCCCTGGTGCGCTACCCTCGGGTTGGGCTACAGCTACAATTGGCGACATCATAGGATGCGATGGTTTATTCGTTGATGGAGACTGGGTGGAGAGTAAAGACCAAGACCCAAAAGGTGATGTAAGATTAACACAGCTTGCAGATGTTGGGGATGGTGTTTACCGAAATAGATCTAACCGTTTCTTAAAGTATAAGAAGGCTGTTCAACTCGGATGTACGTTTCTTCAACCTAACGACTTGATGATTGCCAGAATGCCTGACCCTTTAGGTAAAGCATGTATTTTCCCAGGTGATTCTAAACCGTCTGTAACAGCAGTTGATGTTTGCATAGTTCGCACAGGGTTACACGGAGCAAACCATCCCTGGCTAATGTATATAATAAACTCGCCTATATTCAGGTCAGCCATAGCGAGTCTGCAAAGTGGTTCTACCCGTAAACGTATTTCAAGAAGTAATCTGGCTAAGATAGAATTTCCTCTCCCACCACTCCAAGAACAGCACCGCATCGTTGCCAAGATTGAGGAGCTATTCACCAGGCTGGATGCAGGCGTGGAAGCATTAAAGAAGACTAAGGCTCAATTAAAGCATTACCGTCAGGCAGTACTGAAAAACACCTTTGAGGGTAAACTAACGGAGGAATGGCGGGAGGCACACAAGGGACAAATGGAGCCTGCTTCTGTGCTTCTGGAACGGATAAGGGAGGAGCGGAGAAGGAACGCAAAAGGTAAGGTTAGAGAACTGCCACCGTTAAACACATCTGATTTGCCTGAATTACCGGAGGGGTGGATGTGGGCGAGAATCGGTGATATCATGGAACCTTCAGATGAAAAGGTAGACCCAATGAAGACTGAGAAAATGCCCTACATAGGTTTAGAACACATAGAGAAAGACAGTGGGCATCTTTTGAGTTATGGATATTCCAGCCAAGTTAGAAGCACAAAGACAAGATTTTATTCTGGAGACCTATTATATGGAAAACTTAGGCCATATCTTAACAAGGTCTATGTTCCCGATTTTGAAGGTATTTGCTCTACGGATATATTGGTTTTCCCTAAAAGCTGTTACATACCCAATAAGTTCCTATCATACCGATTCCTGTGTGGCGATTTTGTTCGGTATGCCAGTAGGAATGTCAGTGGTGTTCAACACCCGAGGGTAAACTTCAACACCTTAGCACAGTTTGTCGTATCACTCCCCTCTCTCCCTGAACAGCATAAAATCGTTGAAGAGGTCGAGCGCCACTTTTATATCACTGACGAGATTGAAAAGGTTGTAGAGCAAAGCCTCAAGCAGGCAGAGAGATTACGCCAGAGCATCTTGAAAAGAGCCTTCGAGGGCAAGTTGGTGCCGCAGGACCCCGCTGATGAACTGGCGGAGGAACTGCTGAAGAGAATAAAGATGGAGAAGGCAAAAAGACAGGCTACTGCTTTAAAGGCATGATGAAATAACGATAGGTAGGGATTATAGGTGTTCATATACTTGGATGAATCAGGCGACCTTGGATTCGATTTCAGTAAGAGGAAAACTACCAAGAAATTTATCATCACAATTTTAGTGTGCAATTCTGACACTGCACGAAAAGAGCTTGGAAAAGCCGTGAGGCGTACACTCAAAAATAAATTAAACCGGAAAAAGAATAAGCCAAGACTTATTACAGAACTTAAGGGAACAAATACCACCCTGAAAATCAAGCAATACTTTTTCCGAAATATCAAGAGCGATGACTGGGCTATTTACGCCTTAGCTCTTAATAAGAGCCGCGTAGAAGCATCCCTTAAGACGAAAGCAGGTAAAAAGAAACTGTACAATTTCCTTTCCCGCTTCCTGTTGGAAAAGCTGCCGCTTTCAAATACAGAACAAAATGTAGAGATGGTGGTTGATGGGTCTAAAAATAAGAAGGAAACCAAGGATTTCAATCAGTATCTCTTCAATCAAGTCGAGGCGTTGCTTCCCCTTAATACGGCGTTTGATATCTCTCATCTTAGCTCCGCAGAAAGCACCCCACTGCAGGCAGTTGACCTATTTTGTTGGGGAATCTTCCGAAAATACGAGCGTGATGATAAAGCATGGTATGATGTGTTTAAGGATAAAATTAGATTTGAAACGGAGTATTTACGGTAAGTGGATAATAGAAAAGCGGCCCCTGCACTGCCTCTTCACCCCTGGGCTCATAGCCAACCGATGGAAGGAAGCACCCAAGGCACATTGCAGGCTTTACCCGCTTAAGATTAGATTATCACACGTGCTCTTTTTTGTCAAGAGCACAGTGGCTCAAATATGTTTTGAAGGACAATATTAAAATGCCAAATGAATCAGTCGCAATCGTTCAAAAGTTGTGGAACTACTGTAATGTCCTCCGTGATGACGGGGTAAGTTACGGTGACTATGTAGAGCAGCTAACCTATCTGCTCTTTTTGAAGATGGCTGATGAGCAGACCAAGCCACCCTTCAACAAACCCTCAGGTATTCCACAGGGTCTTGATTGGCAGAGCCTTCTCAAGAAAGACGGCGAGGCTCTGGAACGGCATTACCGCCATATCCTTGAGTCTCTAGGTAGGGAAAAGGGAATGCTCGGCGTCATTTTCAGGAAATCCCAAAACAGGATTCAAGACCCAGCCAAATTAAGGCGCTTGATTGAACTCATCAACGAAGAAACCTGGGTAGGCTTGGATATTGACGTCAAAGGAGAAATCTATGAGGGGCTTTTACAGAAGAACGCAGAAGATGTTAAAAGCGGAGCCGGACAGTATTTCACCCCAAGGCCTCTTATTAAGTCTATTGTAGCCGTTATGAGACCACAGCCGGGAATGACCATATGCGACCCCGCCTGCGGCACGGGGGGCTTTCTTCTGGCGGCGCATGATTACATATCAAGGAACTACCAGTTGGATAAAGACCAGAAGACATTTCTAAAACTCAACACCTTGAGGGGGAAAGACATTGTTGACAATGTGGTAAGGCTGTGTGTAATGAACCTTTATCTTCACGGAATCGGCGGAGATGAAAGCCCTATCGAGGTGGGCGATTCACTTGTCTCGGACCCGGGCGACCGCTTCGACATGGTGCTCACCAATCCGCCCTTCGGCAAAAAGAGCAGCATTACTATTGTCAATAGTGAAGGCAAGGCTGACCGAGAATCTCTGATTTACGAGCGCCAGGATTTCTGGGCAACTACATCCAATAAACAGCTCAACTTTGTCCAGCATGTGAAGACGCTATCGAAGATCAATGGGAAGGTTGCCATTGTCGTGCCTGATAACGTTCTGTTCGAGGGCGGTGCTGGCGAGACGGTGAGAAAAAAACTACTTCATGAATGTGATGTTCATACCCTTTTGAGATTACCCACCGGCCTATTTTATGCCCAGGGTGTTAAGGCGAATGTTCTTTTCTTTGACAGAAAACCAGCCAGCGAGAAACCGTGGACACAGAAACTCTGGATATATGACTTACGAACTAACATGAATTTTACGTTAAAAACAAGGACTATGCGGTATGAAGACCTTCGGGACTTTATCAAGTGTTACAGTCCAGACAACCGTTTCGACAGAAAAGAGAGTGAGCGATTCAGAGCTTTTACCTATGATGAAATTTTGCGGAGGGACAAGGTAAGCCTTGATATATTCTGGCTGAAAGATGAAAGCCTTGAAGATTCGGAAAAGCTTCCAGCGCCGGACATACTTGCGCGAGACATCGTAGAGGATCTCGAATCCGCACTGGAGCATTTCATTACCATTTACCAGAATTTGGAAGAGGAGTAGTCCCTATAGGGATAGAGCATTTCACATCACTCTTGCTGAACACAAACCGTTAGTTTGTTAACTAGTATGATATTGACGTGGACCGGGTGTCGGTATATTCTAGTTAACGAAACAAGCAATCGTTACCTACACTACACAATCTGCAATTCTGTCATATATCAAAGGACATGTAGAGATTATCCTGGGATAGTCAACGTTGATTTTAGGGATCGAATATGCAATCATTTTCTCAAAGAAGTTCCAGTGTGATCAGGTGAGGTGGCAAGAAGAAAAACTCTTTAAAATTTTGTCCATGATATCAGCAAGAGCCTCCGGCGGAGTCTTTATTCTGGCGATCAATGAATTCCTGAAGTGTTCGTATTTGAGACTATGCTGACCGCAGTACGCTTTGAGGAGGTCGCGCCCTTTACATTTTGAGCGCCAACCACCGTCTGCAAGCGACGATTCTAATACCTTTTTAGCCTCTTCTTCGATTTCAGAATATTCGGGAATCTTGGGTTGTTGCGACGGAGCGCTTTTCTGCTTGTACACCGCATCGTGAGCATCCTTAGCGAGCTTTGCAAGCTTAGCATCTAAAAGAGATTTAGCATAGGGCTTCAAGTGAGCTTCTGAAAGAACAAGCTTCTGCAAATCCTTACTAACTTCTTCTGCTGTGGTATGGGGGCATTTTGAGCCCATCATTGAACGGGTCACTTCCAAGATCTCATTCTCATCAAGTAATAAATTTTCCACATGGTATACCGGCAAGTGGAATAGTCTACTCCCTTCCGTGGGGTCAGACTCAAAGCGCTCGATGTCACCATCCACAATGCTGAAATACTGCTGAAATCCGGTCGATGCTGTAAGCAATGCATTTACTCGTTCCGCTATTCTTCGCACTTGAGCAGAGTTGCCTGCAGGCACAAAGCTGATATTGTATTCACTGGGTGGGTATAACGTCTCATAGATCTCCCGATCAGCGGACGTATCTTCACCTTCGATAAAGACAATGCGCTGGTTAATACTTATAATACCCCGCGACCCCATTATTTCTGAGAGAACATTGTGCAAGTCCTCGCTTTGAGTAACGCGAACCAACTGATTACCACCGTTTGCAGGTGGCTCTTTGAGGAGCGTGTAGAGGGAATCTGTTCCTGCAGCTATCATCATCTCTGGTGAATGTGTCGTGAGGAAGAGTTGGTTGCCTTGCCCCAGCAGTCTTAGGGCTTCTAGGTATCGCCGTTCAAGGTCAGGATGAAGATGCACATCAGCCTCATCAAGTAGGATTATGGCCCCCTTCGGCTTTAGTTGGTGGAACCGAACGAAAATATTGAGGATCTCTTTTTCCCCAGAGCTCAAGTCATCAATGTCAATATCCCCCAAAGGGGTTGAAATAACGAATTGAAAAGGGGATTTATTTATGAGAACGTTCTTAAACTTCATTGGCGGAAAGAAGCGGTCAAAGACCTCTTTTATTTCTTTCAACGAATCTATATACACTGCTTTACCAGCCTCAAGGGCCGTCTGTGTCTCCTGAATATCTCCCATTTTAAGACCTGCAAGGTATTCTTTGGTTAAATGAAATTTTTGCTCCTCACGTGCCAGCGTTTGCTTGGCGAAGTCGTCACTAAGATAGCTCGCATCCCATGTCTTAAGTTCCTTTTTTTTCTGTGTTTGGCGATATGCGCCGATGTAGTCAAAGAAACCAAGAGAACCAAGCGTACGACTATAGTAACGAAGTAGTTGATGCGTCGCTGCTGAACGCTTTAACACTCGGCTTCCGGCTATCTTATCGATTTCGATAATAACTTCTTCTGTTTCAGTACACTCCTGGCCAAACTTGTCTTTGACGAACAAACGTTCATTTTCCGCAAACGATAGTGCCATTGTTATTGTTGCTTTCGTTGCATCAGCTGATACCGCTCGGGGGTCAAAAGGGAAGTTACCATAGGCACCAGCGTGTTCCTTCGCTGTCATGAGTGCCTCTAGTAAGGCACTCTTGCCGCAGCCATTACCTCCACAGATAACCATAAAGTCGGGTGGATTCGTGCATTCCGCGAGCCGAAGATTACGGAAGTTTTCAATACGAAAGCTCGAGATCCGCATATTTACCTCCTCCCAATCAATGTCCCACTCTTTGCTTTCATTATATATTGACGACTCTACGCTCGCAAACATAAAGAAACTGAACTTACTCAGGAGCACCCAATCCGCTATTTCGTGCAACCCCGGCTATCCAGTTTCAACAAAATGAGTGATTGTGCAATATATTGCGAAAATAATGAATCTTATTTTTCGATATATCCACAAACCTTGACAAACTTTATATTTCTGCTACAATAGATTATAGAAAGGTACCCTCCCAGTGAATGTGCCCATGGGGCACTGCCACAGGCTAGCTGGGGGGGTCAATTTTTTAATACCACTTAGCTTTCTTATTCTGGTAGATAAGGAACTCGCTTCTGACTAGGTTTTTTATCTGATTGAAGGGGCGAATCTCCCCCCTTTCCCACTTCACATACAAAGCCCAACTACAATAATCCACTATCTGCAGGTAGGGATGCGATGCCGAACTATGCATACTAAGCGTATATGGCACGCCCCGTAAATGGCGTGCCAGGGAGAGCTTAACAGCTTTTGTGAGTGCCTCTTTTTCCTTAGCGCGAGCCGATTCCCTGTCCATAAAAATCAATACCCTATCAAAACGGGTTACATCGATTCCACGCGGGTCGAATTGATATTGAAGCAAGTATTCAATCATTGTAGGATAGAGCCTATTGAGAGGTCGAAGGTTTGGATCGACCTTACTCTTTTCCACAATGATACTGTCAATCCTAAGGTGTGTTAGTCCAGAGATAACGTTAAAGACCCTATCTCGAACAGGCTGCCTATCCTCGGCGGCGTGAAAATACTCAATGTCTATACCCTGGTCAATTACCTCATGCTTTACTGCATACAATTCGAGTACGCCGGGGTTGATATCAGTGCACAGTGTGCTTGTAATTACGAGGCTCATGGTCCCTGCGGGTGAAAAATCATAGTTGCCAGATACATCTATAAACACATATAAATAATTCATTTTTACGAGTAATGAAACTTACTGGCTATTTCTTCCTTGGCTTAGTCACGACCACATGAAATTTAGTTCTGCTCTTGTGAGCAGCATGCCTAGCAAACGTTTTCATTTGCTCTTTATCGGTGACTAGTGAGCTAGGTGTTTCAACCTCCACTATCACTCTGGAGCCGGCTTTCGTTGTCGCCTCTATGTCTGGCCTTCTTTTATGAACACCGATAGCTGCAGGCCTCTTGTAACCTCTGACCCCGTCCGCCTTCACTGAGTAGCCTTCTTTCTTGTATTGTCGTGCCAATTCTCTTACTTTTCTGTCGTGTGAGCTCTGTTCAGGTCCTGTTCTTTTTGCCATATTATTCACCTCAGTTCCAGTATCTCATTCGCTGGGTGAGTTTGTCTTGTCTCGCCCAATTCAATTATAACAAAATCTCCTTGCGCTATGTAATCAATTAGGCTAGGCCTTGCTATATCACTTATTTTAGTGCTGGAGTTAAGTCCTTTTCTAATTACGCGGTGGTCATCAATTTGGCTATCATCTTGATATGCTACGCCTTTTAATGCATCACATATGATCTTCAATAGGTTATCTCCATCCACTCTGGACTTAGGGTCACTGAAGTAGTAACGTACCCTGATGTATAGTGAGCCCTGCACAGGTCTAAGTATCTTCTTTGAAGCTTCTCGTCTTACACTCGCTTTATAACTTATCGCGTGCTTTGAACCCGGCGCGTATGCTCTACCGGGTACTAAGATTGAATACTCTTCCACTGTTTTATGGCCATTCCCCTGATGGCCTTCTTCGTTGCCAATTCTAATTCTCATTTGTAATCGTCGTCAATATATTCGCACGGATTGGAAACTGTTGCTAGTCGACTTAACTTTCCATTGTCCTGTCCTCCTTGGTTATGTTAATTTTCTTGTTTCACTTTACCATCCTCCTGGGGGATTACCGACATAATAGCTAGTTCTTGAAATTTTACCTTATGACTTCTTGTGGGATGAGCGAGATTGCACAAATGTCAGTTTTGTTACGTCATGGGGGGAAATTGCAGCACTGACTTATCAGCACGCGCCAATATCCACTTTCTTCCTATGTTGTGCAGTTAGGTAAGAAGCCAAGTGATTGTTCCTCTTGCTTGATTGGCCGGTCTCTCTCCATTCCCAAACTGGACTAGATGAAGTTCGGCATGTAGCAACGCCGAAGTCAAATGTGCCAATAACAATGACCACTCGCTCCACTGTTAGCTAATGTGACCGTGCGGAAGGACACGGTATCCTATATCTACGAAGCAAAGGCACGACGACAGGGCGGGACTCACTGCCTTCCCAGTCACCTCCCTTACTCTCAGGATGAGGGGCTTCTGCGCTGTACTCCACAACTAACGAGGCTAATCATTGGACAAGTAAGCCGGGAAAGTATTTTTCTACCTCCTCCTTGATTCCAGGGAAGTCAAGGAGCCCTACTTCCTCCATGAGCAGAATCTGTGATTCTACCGCCCTCATGGAAATATCGTCCTTAGCCCACTTCTTCCACAGCTCGACAGAAACCTTCCTGAATTTAGCTCGCTCCTCGGCAGGCAGCTCCAGATACACACACCCATACTCATTGACCATCCAATTCAAAGCCCAAGCGTCGGCAGCCTGCAAAGCGCTAAACGTGCTCGAGGACAGGTCGCTGACTCCGGCGGCAAGCAACTGCTGAAGGTCTGCGGGCAGGCTATTCCAGGCATCCATGTTTATCACAAAGGCCTGTAAGCCTACCGGCTCGTGCATTTGTGCTGGACCAATAATGTACTTACCAACCTCGTGCAGACCAAGCTCTTTGTTCGCGGCGTGCCCCATATACGCACCAAAGTCGATAACGCCGATAGCCATCGCCATATAAATCTCATCACCGGGCAGCACAATCGCTGAAGCGCCAGCTTTCTCATAGATTTCAGCAATCATACCGCCGGGGTATCGGCAGTGTAAACCTTTCCAGTCTTCAAATTTGGTTAGGGGCTTGACGCAGTGACCATAACTTGGACCGGTCTGCACTGGACCGACGTAGTACATATTGAACCGGGCATAATCCTGCCGTGCCAGGTCAATACCACCTCTCTGGTGAAACCAAGTCTCCCACATGTACGGCTCGTCAAGAGCGAATGGGTAAGAGCTCAGGTAGACAGCCAGAGCATGTTTACCCGGCCAGTACTGGGGCCAACTAACGAATCCGTCAAGCACGACACCGCTTTCGACGGCATCAAAGACGTCAAAGGTACCTACTACCGCCTCGGCGGGGTAGGGTTGAATGTGAAGACGTCCATTACTCGCTTCACTTATTGTTTCTGCCCATATATGGAAGGTCCGGTAGCCCTCGGTAAAACCGGCAGGATAGGCACTCTGCACCTTCAGTGTGTGGGTGGGGGTAGCGAAGTACAGGACAATCACCTCCAATGCCTGGTGTTTGGTAATTGAACCGGCAAAGTAATCAGCAACAGCAGTCAGAGCTTCCGTCTTGGAAATTACTCCATCCTCGTTCTCATCGTAGAACCAGGGGTCAAAGGTTACCAGTGGGGTATCAGGGTGTGGTTCAGTAAGAATAGGTAAATAATCGATGTAATTTTCAATTCTTATGTCATCATTCCTATCATAAATCATTTGATCAATAATATTCGTATCATGAGTTCCCCAGTAGTTTTCTGTACCGTTTATACTTGGCCCAAAGCCTATGAAACCTGGTGCCAGTGATAATGCTAGTCCTTTCGTATCAATAAATGAGTTATACTTGACAATCATTTGTTTGGGGGGATAACTCGACGTTCCGCCACCCATATGCGTAAGCGGTGAGAGTAATCCCTGAAATAGATTATATCTAATATTAGTTCCGTACTTGTCATTATACGAATATATGCCTCCAGTATTAACAAATTCGTTGAATTCAATGTTACTTTCACCTGATGGGCCATCTAGTGCGATGATGTAATCATGGGGTAGGCCTTTGTAAGTCCCACCAGTGGACAGGTTGACTAGCCGAGAATATCTCAAATCAAGGCGTCCCCATCTGTCCCAAAACTCATATCCATTTTGAAGGGTGCAATATTGAAAGTCACCATAGCCATATCCAGGCTGCGTATAAATGATTTTGGAGTTGCCTCCTCCATCAATTACTATCGGCTCTTGCGAAGTCCCGTGAGCACATATCGTCCCCATGAGCAAAAACATATCACCACTGGATGGTTTGCTAATTGTAACCCCCGGCTCTATGATTAAGGTCACTCCCGACGGTATTTGCAGTGTCTCGGTTATTTCATATGGACTATTCTCTGCTGTCCATGTTGTATCTTCTGAGATTATTCCGCCAACTGTGGTGTCGGCACTAACAGATGGCGTTCCTGTTACCCCCATTAGGCTGACCACCAAAGCAGCCAAGGCAAGCATATAGGAGCTCTTGCTAGAACTTAACATCTTCTTCATATTCCGACTATACTGCATGTTATCCCCACGGACCTATGAGACATTGATTCCTGGTGCTAACAGAGGTCATGCTACTAGAAATCAAAAGGGGCACCAGTCACCACTATTTTCCTTGGTGATTCCAGTGCCACTCTTTCATCCCTCAGCCTCCCAAACGGTCTACCCCTATACGAATACTATGTGTCCGCTTACGCCCATCAAGAATAATGCGACATCCCTGATTTGTCAATGCCCCAAAATAGAGAGACGAACCTGTTAGGCGTGCAGACTTAACAAACCGTCATGTATATTACTTCTAGGCTGTAGACTCCTTCTGATTAGGCTAAAATATAGCCTAACGGGTTCCGGTGAGGTGCACAATCCGTTGGGGAGTATGATCTGCCCCGTCAA
>Ga0209979_1002985_pt1 | contig 15387 bp, 13 predicted proteins | sample AnhtaG_FD_183114 | JGI IMG/M metagenome (GOLD analysis project Ga0209979, IMG submission 183114) | Deep subsurface microbial communities from Anholt, Denmark to uncover new lineages of life (NeLLi) - Anholt_01485 metaG (SPAdes) (version 2) | ecosystem: Environmental > Aquatic > Marine > Oceanic...
GTTGCAGTACGCCGAACAGCCCCTAGCTCAGTCAGTCTCTGGTTTGGAAGCAAGATCTCCAGTCGGCCATCACCATCAAAGTCACCAGCAGCACCCATGTCTAGATTGCGTGAGCCTATCACGTGAGAGGTATACCCTCTCATTTGAGCTACCACTCGGAGCGTCTTGCCTTCCAATCGGTAGAACTCGACAACCCCACCCAGGTGCGGAGTTAATACGTCAACTAATTCAAGTTCTCCCCCCGGACCAAACGGGGCAACGACGAGCGGATGTCTCCAACGGTATCCCCTGCCGATCGCGGGTCCCTCGGCAACAATCTCTCCAGTCTCACTGAAGACCACAACTCGTGCACCTTGTCTGGCGTCGCTCAAAGTGACAATCACCTCACGAACACCATCCCCGGTGATGTCGGTCCAGATGGGGGCAATGCCTTCAACCACGCTCTCATCTGGAAGGGAAATAGTCCGAATGACTTCTGGCTTATTTGACACATCAATCAGGGTGATACTCCCGGACTCGATAGTGTCCCCAAGCACACCGTGACTATAGCGTGTAGTGGCGCCGGTGAGAAGGAGTACCCGTCCTGCCTCATTGGTCAGAAGACGAGCATCTGGTAGCGCATTCACTGGCAGACGCCTCGCCACGCCATCGTCCCATACTATCAGGTCACCGTCAAGTCCGACGAAGGCCAAACGGCGAGAACCGTTGAGGATGATTGCATGCGTGAGCGGAGAAGCGTCAGGTTCGGGAACTGTCACAAGTTTCGGGACACCATTCTCCACCCGGAGAAGCGGGGGCATGCCAGGAGGAAGCCGATTCGGACGAATTACGGTAGCCTTCGCTATATCACCCGCAACTCGGAAGGCCTCTATTCTACCGTCATCTGAGGACACCACCCACACAGTGTCGCCATCTATGGGTGCAGCTGCAAGCCAAACCGGTTGAATACTCAGGGGGATATCAACGTATTTGGAGTGGGGCAGTGAGCCAGATCCAGGTACAAGTCGGTTCCCGTCGGGTGGCAGTGTGCCATAGCTCAGGAATGCAGAATTCCATTGATTACCCGAAGCATACGAAAATGCCGACGCTACGGTTTCGGCCCCCGGAGCAGGGTTTCCGTAAACTAGAGCCAATCTGCAGGCCAAAGCCGCCAGTGATATTCGACTGAAATAACTCAAGATACGTTTAGGTGTTCCGAGCGTGTTACTCATACTTAGAATTGCCTCCTTCGCTCATTGCGTGCTGTCCTGGCAGCATGTCAGCCGAATGCCACCATCGTAGGCCGAGCGTTGAGGAATGCGAAAGTCCTGAAATCTCGGTTCTTTGGCTCAGCCTCTCATCCTCGGACAGCTTTCCCGTTGACCTATTATAGCATTTTTAGAGCAATTGTCAAATCGAATAGGACTTATAAGCAGTAATAATAAGCATTATGGCAGAGCGTGCGATCTCGGGACACTCCTCTTTGTATGACGGGCTACAGTTAAGGCAAGGATCTTCTAACTGGATAAGCAAATAGTGTAGTTTTCTTTGTATTCTTTTGACTTTTTGTCACAGCCACCGAGTTTCCCGAGGGAATAGCACCGTCGTAAATCTCTTTCTGGCGCACAAGAAGCTTCTCACTGTCGGCATTGAATGAACTCGCCCCGTTATTCTTCGCAGTCACTGTATCAATACCCCGGTACAACTGGATCCGGCTCCGGCGGTGCAGGAATAACAATGTTCGGCCACTACGGTCTCATACCCACCCTGAATAGCCTCTTGTACACGGTCGATTTCTAGGGTTTTTCCAGCTCTATCTCTTATGGGCAGCCCTGCAGCCAGGTTGAAATCGCAGTTGTATAAAACACCCTGCCAGTCCACACTTATAAGAGTTCGACACATAATATTCGAAGCCGCATCAGGATTGAAGTTGTTGGCCAGCAACCGGATGTATCGCTCAAGACGGCCATTCGCTTTAAGATAATTCTTGAACCGGCCGAGCGGAGCGTTTGTAAGCGTGAACAAGCTATCGAATCTTATTCCATGATTTTTGAAAAGTTGTCTCTTGTAGTCCGTTTCAAGTTCCCTCTGAGGACCAGGTAGAAAATCGCCACCTGGGTTGTACACCAGGTTTAGTTCCAGGCAGTCTCCATATCCCAATTCGTTTAGTTTTCTTAGTGCCTTTATGCTCTTTTCAAAAACTCCATTTCCTCTTTGCTTATCGACATTTTCTTGGGTGTAACAGGGTAGAGAAGCTATTAGAACAACCCGATGATCCCTGTACCACCGCGGAATCCAATACATTCCCTTTTCGAAGAATATGGTTAGATTGGTCCTGACCATCAGGCGGGAAGTCAGCTTATGAGTCTCTTCAATGAAGAATCTAAAATTGGGATGGAGCTCCGGAGACCCGCCGGTTATATCCAGAATAAGACCTTTCTGATTTTGAAGAAAATCTATAATTTCTTCCATAACTTCTTTAGACATTATTTTGTTACCTGCGGGACTTGCGTCTATATGGCAATGCTTGCAATGCTGATTGCACATATTACCCAGGTTTACCTGCAGGGTTTCAAGTTTGCTAGAGCACAAGAAGTTTGGATTTAGCTTTTCTATTCTTTCCTCAATATCAGCAATCATTATTTTACCGCTTTTATGAATCTGGTCCGGTTCTATCCTAGCTCAAAAAGTGAGAGGTGTCAAAAGGAACCTGTTGTAGGACCTGTTTTTTGCGTGTGGTTACCTGAGGTTTGAAAGCACCACAAAGGGTAGGAAACGGGAGATGGAGAAAATAGATATATTCGACTCAACGCGAAGCTTTGCATTATGTGGGAAAATGGATATACTGGTAGATGGGAGAGTATCATGCGGGAAACACTTCGCCGGAGAAAAAATGACCCGAGGAGGAAGTTTTTGATCACTTTTTCGGTTATTGTTCCAACGCTAAACGAAGAGAGGCTCATAGGTACCTGCATTAGACACCTGCGTCAACTTGACCCGGATGTTGAGATAATTGTTGCTGATGGAAAAAGTGACGACCAGACAGTTCATGTGGCGGGGAAACTGGGAGCTATTGTGGCCCGTTCTGAACGGGGACGAGGATATCAGTGTAATACCGGGGCGGCCCGTGCCTCGGGTGATGTTCTTCTTTTTCTTCACGCTGATACCAAACTGCCGCCCTGTGCTTTTGTACAGCTTCGGCCGTTTTTTCAGGATGATAAGGTAAATGTTGGTGTTTTTCGATTAGCGCTTGATGTCAAACATCCAGTGCTTAATTTCTATGCCATGTGCAATCGACTTAATTCAGTATTAACCCGCTTTGGCGATCAGGGTATTGTGATACGCACATCTTTTTTCCACGCCATAGGCGGTTTTCCTAACTGGCCCTTGTATGAGGATGTGCGGCTGTTGCAAAAAGCGCGAAAGAGGACACACATCTATCTATTTCCCGGGACGGCAGTAACATCAGCCCGAAGATTCGTGGAAAACGGAATTCTCAGGCAGTGCTCCCGTGATGTGTGGTATATGCTGAGCTATTTGCTAGGTGTATCTCCATCTCGGTTGGCAGTAAAGTACGATCGCATCGCGAAAAAGAAAAAAAGCGCTTCTTAGCCAGGGAGAGATGCTGTGAAAAGGCGTGATTTTGATATGGTGGTTATTGGAGGGGGTGCAGGGGGCCTATTTGCGGCAACCGCCGCGACACTCCTGGGTGCGAAAACCTGCATTGTAGAAAAGAGGAGATTGGGTGGTGATTGCACCTGGTCTGGCTGTGTTCCTTCCAAGGCACTACTAAAGTCCGCTTCAGTAGTACACCTTGTGGGGCGGACTGCAGAATTTGGTTTGGGAATCCAGGGTGACTTTGTGGTGAGCAGCCATAACGTAATGGCGCATGTACGCCGCATCATGCACGAGGTTTCCACTCACGAGACCGCCGAAGTTATCGAGGAGAAAGGAACTACTGTAGTTTTTGGCAGTCCACACTTTGTGGATGAGGAAACTATACGGGTAAGAGACGAAGCCATCCGATTTAAGAAATGCGTCATCTCCACTGGCTCACGTCCGGTTACTCCGGCCATTGAAGGACTGGGGAAGATCGATTATTTAACCAATGAGAACGTTTTTGATTTGGAGACACTGCCTGAGGATATGATTATTTTGGGAGGTGGCCCCGTTGGCGTCGAGTTGGCTCAGGCGCTTCAGAGGTTGGGGGTGAGAATTTTCCTGGTAGAGATGATGGAAACGATTCTTTTTAGAGAAGACCGGGAGATGGCTGAGATTCTGGAGCGAAAATTTAACAGTGAAGGAATCGAAATTTTGACTGGCAGAAAAGCAGTAAAATTCACCCAGAGCGATGGGATCGTTTATGCTACTTTGGAGGACAAAAACAAGAATGTCCAGCAGATTTCAGGTGAGCGGGTGCTAGTTGCTGTAGGCAGAGCACCTAACACAGAAGGGCTGGGGTTGGAAAGGTGCGGGGTAGCGTCTACACCTGAAGGTATCACTGTCGGTGCCCACCTCGAGACAACGAACAGGAATATCTTTGCCTGTGGTGATGTTGTAGGGCCGTACCTCTTCAGTCACATGGCAGCCTATCAGGCGCAAATCTGTGTGAGGAATGCACTATTCTCCAGACCCCTCTGGCAGAAGGCCAACTACGATAATGCGGGGTGGGCACTATTTACGGAACCAGAGTTGGCTCATCTGGGATCAACTGAAGAGGAGGCCCGCAGGAAACATAAGAACATACGGATCTATAGAACCAGCTTTTCAGAATGTGACCGTGCAATTACCGACGTAGCAAAAGAGGGACTGGTGAAAGTAATTGTCAATAAAAAAGGTCTTATTCTGGGGGCTCACGTTGTGGGTACTGGGGCGTCCGAGACTATTCAGGGTTTCCTTATCGCCAAATCACTGAAGATACCTCTTTCTAAGATTTCTGAGGTGATCTTCATCTATCCGACACTCTCTGAGGTAGTTAAGACAACTGCTACCAAAGCGCTCCTGGAGAAACTGAATAATCGGTGGGTAAAGTCTCTTTTGAAGTTGGTAAAGAAGATCTAGGAAGAGGGTAAACAAATGCCAGCCAGTGAGGAAGAAGCGTGCCTTTAGAACGTATTTTGATTATATTTGTGAAGTATCCAGAGCCCGGATGTGTCAAAACAAGATTAGCGCACAGTATTGGCAAAGATAAAGCAGCCTTTCTCTATCGGATGTTTGTCGAACTGCTCCTAAGGAGAACCAATAATATGAGTTCTGAGAGATTCATATTTTATACTCCCGCTGAGAAAAGAGAGAAGCTTTCAAGCTGGCTGGGGGGCGGCTCAAAGCTATTTCCCCAGAGAGGAGATAACTTAGGGCAGCGGATGTCCAACGCTGTCCGATTTGCTTTCGCAAAAGGGGCCCGTGAAATTGTGATTGTGGGAACGGACATTCCCCTCCTTGATAAGGAAGTTGTCCTTACGGCATTTAAGAAGTTAGAGAACCACCAGTGTGTGATTGGGCCATCGTTGGATGGAGGATATTATCTTCTGGGGCTCTCTCACTTTGAGGGAAAGATTTTTCAGAACATAAACTGGGGAACAGATAAAGTGTTGAATCAGACTTTAGGGGCGGTAAAGCGTCTAGGACTGACCTACAGTCTTTTAGAGGAGCGCTTTGATGTAGACGATATTGAAGACTTAGTCCGGCTTAAGCTGAGTTTGAGAAGGTACAAAAAGGCAGGATCCCCCGAATTAGATTTCCTCAGTGGTAGGCTGGACGAGCTATCTCTCAATACGCACTAATACCACAGATTCTCGATATTTTCAGGAAGGGTGAGTTCTGGGAGAAATGACCGTGAATGGGAGCGCCATCAGGAAAGAGCTCAAAGGGAGCTTTTGTGTTTGTTTGAGGGACAATGGGCCAACGGGATGCTCCCCCATATCATCTTTCGGTATAGGGGTGAGTATTTTCCTGGACCTGAATTCTGGCAAACCGAGCTTTCTCGCTATGCTCCCCGGATAAAAACCTCAGCAATAATCCAGCCTCCGGTGCACGCGATTGCAATGTGGTATATATATAGGAACGCCAAGAACCAGAAAAGTGCCAAGTCCTTTGTCAGGGAAAGGTCTGGGTGCAGATAATTTCTCGTGGACCGCTGCCTTGGTGATTGATCTGCTGTCAGAAGAAAAAGAGCTACATAACCCAGAACCTGTACCAGTACGTGATGATTTGTGTCGGTAAAGAGAAGAATTAAGAATAACCAAGGGGGAGATCACATGTCTAGGTCGAAAAACACAGCAAACGTGCGAAGAAAATACGATCGTATTGCAAACTATTATGACTTCTTTGAAAACGAGGTAGAGAAACGACTATTTAGAAAGTTCCGAAGAGGAATGCTAGGCAGCCTTTCTGGTAAAATTCTAGAGATCGGAGTTGGTACTGGAAAGAACCTTCCCTATTATAATAAAAAGGCAAAAGTTACTGCAATCGATATAAGTCCAAACATGTTAGAAAGAGCAAAGATTCGAGCAAAAGACCTCGGTTTGGAGGTAAGATTTTATCTCATGGACGCACAGAACCTGGATTTTCCTGATAATCAGTTTGATCACATCGTGGCGACTTTCCTGTTGTGCTCAGTTCCTGACCCGGTAGAAACAGTGAAAGAAATGAAAAGGGTTCTAAAATACGATGGAAGAATACTACTCATAGAGCATGTTTTAAGTAAAAATAAACTCATTGCTCTTTTGGAACATATCCATAATCCGTTTACGAGAGCGTTTTTAGGATTCAATATTAACCGGGATACAAAAAGCAATATCAGAAAGGCAGGAGTAAAAATCCAAAAAGATGAGAACTTAGCTTTTTTCGATGTATTCCGAAAATTCACCTGCGCAGAAAACAGAAACTGTAGCTAACTTTCACCCTTTCATATCATTTCACCAATCTTTGCCCGGGGTATCCCACTTCTGTTCCACTCTTTCTTCTTTCCTTCGCTCAAATAAACACCCCCGTGCTTCCTATTTTTGTAATAGTTGCATACTAATTGATGGGGCCTAGTCAACTACCGTATTTTTATGGTCCCTATGAGAATGGGAGCATGTTGTAAACTCGCGGTCAGTTTTGCGGCACAATCCGATACACCTTATCATCATTGGGTCGTGGTCTACCCCTGCCATCCCTGTTGCTGGTCAGAAAATAAAGAAATCCCTCAGGGCCAACCACCACATCTCGTATCCGTCCAAATTTTCCCTTGGAATAATCCTCTGCAAACCACCTCTCTATTCCCTCAACCGTATAGGAATGGTTTCCCGTTCTTTTTAGTCTAATCCTGATGAGCGCGTTGCTTCTCAAGGTTGCCACAAAGAGATCTCCTCTGTAGAAGGCGATTCCTGAAGGGGGCGTTGTTTTCTTCCACAGCACCAGTGGGTCGATATAGGGCTCCTTACCGCCTCTCCCGATAACCTCTGGCCACCCATAATTTCCCCCTTTGGTAATCACATTGATCTCATCGTGAGCAAACTTGAAAAATTCTCCCGAAGGGCCATGCTCGGAAGCAAAAAGGTCCTTCGTTTCAGGGTGCCAGGTCAGTCCCTGTGGATTTCTGTGCCCATATGAGTATATGGGAGAATCTGGAAATGGATTATCCCTTGGAATTGCTCCCTCGGGCGTAACACGCAAAATCTTCCCGCCAAGTGAATGAAGATTCTGTGCCAACTCAGCATTGAATGTCTCACCCGTTGTAACGTAGAGCATACTGTCGGGTCCAAAAGCAATTCTTCCGCCGTTGTGATTTTGCCCTCCCGGAATCTCATCTATTATTACCCGATCAAGAACTCCATGATCTCCCAAATCCCGCAGCCTCATGACCCTGTTGTAGAGTTTCCCCTTTTTTTTGTAGGTGTACATTGCATATATATATGGCTGTCTGGGAAACTCCGGATGGTGGGCAAGACCCATCAGGCCTCCTTCACCATAGTGGACGGCTCCCGGTTCAGCATAGGGTTTTTCCTGGAGTACTCCATCTTTAATAAGTCTTATTCGTCCAGACCTTTCGCTGAGCAGGGCTCTTCCGTCAGGGAGAAATACGAGAGACCATGGAATGTTGAGGTTATCGATCCACACCTCGACGCGCACGTTAGCTCCCCCAGGAACAAAAGTCTCCTCAATGACGCCTGAATTAGTGACCGCGGAGGGGGAGCTCATCGCTGGAGGAATGGGGGCGGTGACCCACCAGATGGACACACATAACACAATAGCAACCCCTGTTTTCCGGATGGGGTGAATCTTACCTCTCATTTTATTCAACCCTCTGTATTGGATCACGACCAGGAAGCTTCGTGAAAATTGGCCCACTTTCAGATTATTTGCTCTGAATGGTATACTATCTTGCCATCATAATCTTTGTCTTTCTTACTTCAGATCGATGGTAACTACTTCTCCAAAGGTTTCCAAATCTCGATCGAATAACTCCTTCGAGCCCACTACCATGATCTTCATCTCATCCGGGCGCAGGTGCTCTCGAGCAACCTGCAAGATCTCCTCCGGAATTATTTCTTCGATTCGCTCCAGGTAAGTCTTATAATAGTCCCCAGGGAGGTCATAAAACTCAAGGGAGGCCGCTCGAGCTGCGATTTCCAGCGCTGAGGTGTATTGGAACACAAACTGGTTAATGATCGCGTTCTGGGTCTTCTTCAACTCCTGTCGGCTTACTGCCTCAGTCCGAATACGCTCGAGCTCTTCCAGGAGAAGCTGGATAGCTCTTCCAGTGGCATCGGCTCGCACAATTGCGTACGCTCCAAAGATCCCGCGATAGCGCTGCCCTCCCGAGACAAAGCTACCAACCGCATAGGCTAGTCCCTGTCTTTCTCGGATCTCCCGGAACAGCCGGTCATCCCCGGTAGCGCTACCTCCTAGAATCCGGTTCATCAAATTGAAGGGAAGGAATTCCGGGTCTTTCTGCCGCAGGGCCGGATGACCCATGATGATGGTACTCTGACCAATCTCTTTAGCTGCATAGTAGATGGTCCGTTCCGATTCTGGTGGCAGGGCGGGAATCTCGGGAAAATCGATCTCCACTGGTTCCCACTTGGCAAAGGCGGTTTCAATCTTTTCGATCAACTCACCTCTTTCAAAATCCCCTGCAACAGCCAGGATCAGGTTATTGGGGCGGTAGAATCTTTGGTGGAAACGAATGAGGTCCTCCCGGGTGATGTTTCGGATGGTCTCCCCGGTGGGAAACCAGCTCAAGGGATGTCCTTGGGCTACCTTTTTGCTGAACTCACGAATTGCGACCTGGGTGGGTCGATCATATTCGCGCCGGATCAACTCCAGGGTGCGGTGCTTGGCCACCTCGAGCCTCGCCTCCTCGAAAATCGGATACATCAGAATGTCGGCAAATAGTGCGATCACCTCATCCAGGTGTTCACTCAAGGTGGAGAACCCAGAGGCCGACGCTGAAGCAGCGAGGAACTCCAGACGCTCATCTACCTCATCTCCGGTCATACCCTTGGTACCACCCGTCCTCATCACCTCAGCCGTCAATGAGGCCAGTCCCACCTTATCGGGCGGGTCATAGTCCGAGCCCGCTCGAATGAACGTCTGTGCTTTAACAATCGGCAGTTCATGATCCTCGAGTAGATAGAGCACTATTCCGTTCTCGAGTTCCATTCGCTCCGGCTCTGGGGGAGTAAACTCAAGAGGTTCGAAGATGAGTTCAGACGGATGGGGAAGCTCGGCGGTGGGATCGAGTTCGCCTGGACGGGCTGCCCCCTCCACGAAAAATGCTGCTGAGATAATAATGACGACTAAGGACGCTACGAAAAGTGAATACCCAATCCCGCCATGCTCTTGCTTGTCTCTTTCCACCATGGTCTACTCTCCTCTGATCATTTCTGTCTCCTGCGCCTTTTTTACTAGCGTGGCCACGGTCCGATTGTCCTCGATCAGATAAGTTTGAGCAACTTCCATAATCTCCTCAGGGGTAATCGACTCAATCATACCGGGATACTCGAACATTCTCTCCCAGCCACCGAAGAAGGCCTCGTAGTACACGAGCTGAGAAGCTAGACCCTCGTTCGACTGAAGAGTGTAGATAAAATCTACCCGTACTTGATTCTTTACCTTCTGGAGCTCCCGCGCAGTAACCGCTTCAGTTTTCAGCCGTTCAATTTCCTCATAGAAGATCCTTTCCAGATCCTGGCTGGTATGAGGGACCTGGGGAACCCCATGGAAGAAGAAGAGATTATCATACCGGTTTCCAGGGAGACTGGATCCGGTCTTCACCGATAACGCCAGCCGTTCTTGAATCACCATTCGTTTGAACAAACGAGAAGTCCTGCCACCAGTCAAAAGAATATCGATCACATCAAACACATACGCTGCCCGGTCGGGATAGGTAGGCTTATGGTAGCCAACAAATACTTCCGGCCCAGCATCGAATTTAACTACCACCCGACGTTCCCCCTGCTGTTGGGGCTCCCGGGTCACTACCTGGGGTGGGGGCTTTCCCGGAGGGATGACCGAGAAGTACCTGCGAATGATCTCGATATCTTGCTCTGGTTGAATACCACCCATCACGGCAATGACTGCGTTGCTCGGGATGTAATAGCGTCCATAAAACTGCCTAAGGTCACTCCGGACCATCCGTTCCAAATCGGATAGCCAGCCGACTGTCGGTCTCCCATAAGGGTGGGCTATGAACGCTGCAGCGAGAAACTGTTCTGTCAGGAGTCCGGTGGGATCGGTCTCGGTACGCTGACGGCGCTCCTCAACTACGACATCCCGCTCTCGGTAGAACTGACGGAAAACTGGATTGGCAATGGAGTCGGTGGTCAGCCGAGCCCATAGCTCCAGTCGGTTTGAGGGGAGTGAGACCATATACATAGTTCCATCTTGCCAAGTTGCTGCGTTGAAACCGACTGCACCATTCTCATCATATATTCTATTGAGTTCCCCCGCCTGTATATACATTTCTGCCTCAGCCTGAGCAGCTTGCAATGCCTGTCTCAGTAGCTCGATCTCCTGGGAACCTCTCTCGGTGTCTTGGACTCCCAGAAGCCTCTCAGCCAACTCGTCCACTTTTTCCAGGAGAATGCGCTCCTTTTCATAATCTTTGGTACCTATGGTGGTTGTCCCTTTGAACATCATGTGTTCAAGGACATGGGCGAGTCCTGTCTTCCCGCGGGGCTCGTCAACGCCCCCGGTCTTGAACAACACTCGGAAGGAGACTGTCGGTGAACACTCACGCTTGACCATCAGGATTCTAAGGCCATTGTCCAAAATGAATTTCTGTACGGCCTCGCGTAGCTCGAGATCTTGGCCATTGGCGACTGCCAAAGATACCAACAACAGGGCAGTTACTCCCACCGTTACTAACACGAAAAATACAGAATATCGTCTAGGTACAGGATTCCTTTTAGAACGGGATCGGGGCTGTTTCATGCTAAATTACCTCACGTTGAAACTATGATCAACCTTCCAGGTTGATCTTGGGGCAAGTTCCCGACGATACCCGGCGTAGTTATTACCTCGGTTCCTATTTTTGTCACCTCTTCTTATAACTACTCTCATAAGTATCCCTCTAGGCTTCTAACCGGTCCAGTCTTACATCCTCCGGTGTTCATTCAGATTTTCTGGAGGGGGCTTCGGTTACATCTGGGAAAATAGACGGTTATGTTTTGTAATTATGTCTGGGTGGTTTTCAAAGCCAAGGTCTGCTTTCACGAGAATGGAATACTATTAGTTGGAATTTGAATCTCATTGGTGGCGTCTTGTAGAAAAGTCCTAACAATGTCCCGTCCCCGGAGCCCTACCCTTGTGGGATGAGCACGGGAAGTAGGGTCATCTTTTGTTCAGTCATGTCAACCAATTCACCCTCCATCACATGGTAGCCGCGGGCGTGACTCCCTGGAATTAATGAGTCCCCCGGCTCGGGAAGGAGCGTGTTTTCCAGGTGGAGCGCTTCAACAATGTGCTCGCGGACCTCCTGTCGCCAGGAGCGCCCATTGGCAAACCTGGCGCTCAACTCCTCAGGCAGCACCGACGGTAGCCTATCACCGAGAGAGAGACGTCCTTCCTCGACCAGCTGGAGAGCCACCACGGCAACAAAGGTCTTCACTTCGAGGATCCATCTGTCTTGACCGTCCGCCTACTAGCCTGTGAACTTTTCCAATGTCATAGATTTATCACGTTACCCGTGAGCCTCACCGGTATACGGCTTGTTCCAGTTGGGCATGAACTCGTAGTCAACTCCCGGATACACGGGGTGGCCCATCTTGGGCATGGGCCCACCATCAAAGGTGAAGCTAATCGGAGCTGCGTGCCTCAGCCAGACAACTTTGCTCGGATGTGGGGTTCCATCGGCAACGCTTACCAACTCATGATAGTGAACGTATCCTCGAGTAAAATAGAAGACCGCCTTTTCCGGAGACCAGGTGTCAATGATGCTGTGCACCAGAAAGAGCAATTCACCGTCCGGCGCATCGGATGACCACCATTGTGCCTTACCGAAGGGACCGGTGTTGTAGTGATGGCCCACTATTTCGTTCGGGGCTATCTGATGCCAGTCGTGGCCGGGCACATCTTTCGCACCGTTCGGTGCGTCTGCCGGACCAGCAAGATAGTAGTCGGTGTAATCTACCGTGATCACTATCCCGCGTACAAAAGGATGGTCAGCTCCCGCACTTGCTATAGATAAAGCAAGGACTGCTAAAACCATAAATGAAACAAACACGTATTTTCTCATTTGTTTTCTCCTTCTTTACGGATTATATACGCTCTAACGCTTTTACTTTGCGCTTCCCATAGTACTCAACCTACCCCAGAAGTCGTTGAGGATTCAGAGGCTTTTGTTTCTCGACAGTAGCACTCCTATTCAATAGTGATTTCCTTGGGCTTTGCTGGTTTCTGGAAGGGCACGGTGATGGTGAGAAGACCGCTATCGAATTTGGCCTTGGCTTCATCCAGAGTTATCTCGTGAAGAAACGAATAGCAAGCCTGATAAATGGAATCAGCTCGCTCACCACTGGCACAGAAACCCTCATCGGTCATCTCCAGTTTCAGGTCTTTTTTCTTTACCCCGGGAAGCTCTACCTCAATAATGAGATTCTCATCTTTCTCATCGTGGTAGGCGCACACCGTGGGGAAAACCATTACTTTATCCTTCTTTTTAGCCATTTTCTCCTCCTTTTCAGTTTGCTCTTAAAATTGTGCTGAATGTATCAGCGCGGGGCATCTTATTTTCATAATCTATCGACTCACCAGTCTCATCACAAAGCTAACTTTTTCGCAATTCTTGTGAGGTACTTACCCAAATCTTTGGCCATTTTTAGCTCATTCGTTGATGGCATCCGCTCACCCTGGGTGCCAGCAATAGTTGAAACTCCGTAGGGTGAGCCGCCCGTTATCTCCTCGAGCGTCATTTGCCCTTTGAATGAGTAGGGAAAACCAACCACCACACATCCATGGTGCAAAAGTGTGAGCATGGTCGAGATAATGGTGGTCTCCTGTCCACCGTGCTGAGTTGCAGTGCTGGTAATGACAGCTGCCGGTTTGCCAATGAGTGTACCCTCCGCCCAATCGGCCCCTGTTTGATCCCAAAAGTTTCTCATCTGAGATGTCATATTGCCAAACCGGGTAGGTGTACCAACAATGAGGCCATCGATTCCTTGGAGATCTTTTTGAGGATCGGCAACAGGTATATCCTTCATTAACTCTTTTGCCTTTTTTACATTCTCATCCCAGTACTGCTCCGGCACAAGTTCAGCAACTTGCTTAAGAATTACCTCACCACCTTCTTCCCTCACACCTTCCGCTACTGCGTTGGTCATTTTGAAAATGTGACCATACATGGAGTAAAAGAGAATGAGAATTTTGGATTTTGATTGATTCATGGCTTCTCCCTCCTTGGAAGGAAGAGTTAGCTCAGGTGAAAATGAAGCCTCACCTGCCCTGCCCAATAACCAGTTGCACCACCTTCGCTTAAAAACGATCACTGCTACAACTTTGGAAAGCCATCCACTTCATCATGATGCAGCCATATCATCTCATTTGAGGCATGCATAGCTCCGGCACTGTCAAACATTCTGTTGATCCCCCATTTCCCATTACCATAAGTTACTGAAGAGGCAAAAACAGGCGCAATTCCATATGCTCCTCCTGCCAAGCGATTTTGGTTTTGGCGATATCTTTCCTTTTCCCCCAGTGTTCTTTTCCGCAGCGAGAGTTTAGATACGTACTACCGCGATTTGAGGACTTTCTTTGCCGTGCTGAAGATTATTTCTTCTCGCAAGTGCAATCATCATAGGGCTTGCCGCATCCCTCGCAGACTGCGTCCACTATGTCTCTGCCACACCCACAGGGAGTACAACCACAGGTCTTGCACATACTTCCTCACCTCCTCGTTCAGGTCATGTTAAACATACTTTAGGTTACTGATTCATCAAAGCGACGATAGGATAGTTCTCAATATGAGGACCTTGCCCAGAAGAGAAACTACTTGAAAGATCTCACTCCCTTTTCCCTAAAAGAGATCCAAAGAAAGCTAAATTGTATCAACGTTCAGATTAATCTTGAGCACCAAAAGACCTTCCCCAAAGAAAGATCTCGGCTTTTGTCCTTTTATCAATATAGGAGGCAGTTTGTAGATATTAGCCCTCAATGTTGAAGTAGAAATTGGCCTTGAGCTTCCCATAGGGTGCGTATGTAGTCCCGCACATGAGTTAGTATGAAAGGGTCTTTTTTGTTTTGTCAAAGAGCTTCTGAGATAAGCAGAATTCTTCAGGTATTCGTTCTTTTTTGTCTAACTTCTACTTTTTCTCTTCCAAGTTGCCTCTTATTTACAGATTCTTTATCCACTTTTCAGTAGAAAAAGCGGGTTCTTAAACCACCTCAATTTTGTAAAATCCTATTTCCAGGTATTCTGGTAATTCGTCAGGCAACTCAATAAAAAAATCCATTCTTTCATTCGAAAGAATGGGTAATTGCAACTCGGGATATAACTTCGGTAATCCAGTTGTCATGTAAAAGGCCTGTGGTTTTGCGCCCTATTCTTTGGAACAGTTTGCCTTTGTCGGTCATATCCTTCTTAGCTCTTGAACAATTATCAAAGGTCTACTTCTTTACCAGCTATGTTCGAGTATCTCATAGCAACTTTTTATTATAACACATAATAAATATTTGTCAAGTTCTCGCAACCAAAAAACGGCAAATATGCATCACGGTAGTTTTTATGGTCCTGCGTCAAATAACCAGCTCAAATAGATTTTGGGGTCTCTTTGTACTATTTAGAGGGGATAATCCCTTAGATCCACCTTCTATATCTACTAACAACTTGCTTAAATGGGAAATCTCATGAATGAGCGTTTGTATCTTTGCAGATCAAACCCTCTTCAATTCAGGCACCCCATCCGTAACTACAAGATAGGTGCC
>Ga0209979_1002986_pt1 | contig 15386 bp, 10 predicted proteins | sample AnhtaG_FD_183114 | JGI IMG/M metagenome (GOLD analysis project Ga0209979, IMG submission 183114) | Deep subsurface microbial communities from Anholt, Denmark to uncover new lineages of life (NeLLi) - Anholt_01485 metaG (SPAdes) (version 2) | ecosystem: Environmental > Aquatic > Marine > Oceanic...
CTGACCTCTATGATGTATATGTCTGGGATACCAACGGCATGTTCTGGGGTCCGTTCACCCTGCTTGCTGGTGACAGCGTACAGTACGACTACGACACGGTAGTCAACGCAGACACCACCAACTGGGCATATGTCGAGGGTTTTGATGCGGCTGGCGGCGTCTGGTTAGACGAAGATGATGCCACCAACCTGGTCCTCCAGCCCGACATCTGCATCGAGAAGACAGTTGACTGCAACGATGACGGCGAATTCCTGGATGTGGATACCGGCATAGTCGGCGACACCGGTCACTGGAGAATCGTGGTCACCAACTGCGGCGAAGCTGACCTCTATGATGTATATGTCTGGGATACCAACGGCATGTTCTGGGGTCCGTTCACCCTGCTTGCTGGTGACAGCGTACAGTACGACTACGACACGGTAGTCAACGCAGACACCACCAACTGGGCGTATGTCGAGGGTTATGATGCGGCTGGCGGCACCTGGTACGACGAAGATGATGCCACCAACCTGGTCATCAACCCCTGCATCGACATCGAGAAGACGGTCGACTGCAACGGCGATGAAATCTTCTCCGATGAGGAGACCTACTATGCTGGTGACTTGGCTACCTGGCGGGTAGTGGTCACCAACTGTGGGGACACGCCGCTCTATGATGTCTGGGTCTCGGATACCAACATGGGTATGCTCGAAATCATACCTGAGTTTGCCCCCGGTGACTCCAGGACGTATGAGTACGACACCGTGGTTGATGTTGACACCACCAACGTGGCGTATGTCGATGGCTTTGACGAGCTTGGCGGCTACTGGTATGACGAAGATGCTGCCACCAACTATGTCATTGACCCCTGCATCGACATCGAGAAGACCGTTGACTGCAATGACGACGGTGTATACCTCGATGAGGACTGGGGTTATGTTGGTGACACTGGTCACTGGAGGATTGTGGTGACCAACTGTGGAGACAGTGAACTGACCAATGTCCTGACCAGCGACACCAACGGTCAGAACTTCGGGCCGACAACTCTGGCTCCGGGTGCGAACGTGACGTACGAATACGACACGGTGGTTAGTGCTAATACCACCAACAATGCGACTGTCACGGCGACCGATCTGCTGGGCGGTACAGTTTCCGCGTGGGACACAGCCACCAACTATGTCATCGAGCCCGACATTTGCATAGAGAAGCTGGTTGACTGCAATGATGACCAGGTATACCTGCATGAGGACACCGGCAGCTTCGGTGACACTCCGAGCTGGTATATCAGGGTGTGGAACTGCGGTGACAGCCCGCTGCTTGATGTCATGGTATCCGACACCAACGGCATGAGCTGGGGCCCGTTCGACCTGGATATTGGTGGATCGTGGAATGTAACCTATGTTGGCGACCCGATCTATGAGACCACCACCAACAATGCCACCGCTGTCGCTGAGGACATACTCGGCGGCGTGGTAGGCCCGGTCTATGACTCAGCCACCAACGTGATCACCGGTGGTGAAGGATGCACTCCCGGCTACTGGAAGAACAACGCCAAGAACTGGGATCATTCAGCCTGGGTGGGCTATCTCCCCGAGGATTCTTTTGAGACTGTCTTCGGCGTTAACGTAACGCTGAATGATAATGGCAAGAAGACCTACCCAACGCCCACCCTGCTTCAGGCTCTGGATGCCAACGGCGGTGGCATAAATGCTCTGGCGCGACATGCCGTGGCTGCGCTGCTGAACATCGCCAATCCTGATATTGGCTACGGGATTGGTAGTACAGCGGCCCTTATCACCATGGTTCACGACGCCATAGTGTCGGGTGACGAAGCCCAAATCGAGGCTCTTCACCTATTGCTGGCCGACTACAACGAAGCCGGCTGCCCCCTTAACCAGCGTGGGGAGCCCATAATGGATGGCATAGTCATCTAAACGCACAAAAACCAAAACCACACCAAGGGGGCTGGGAAACCAGCCCCCTTCCCCTTTTGCCATCTTCAACTCGGATACCGTAAACAACAAGATGCTGATGAGAACGTCTCATACCGCCAGAGCTAGAGTTGCGAAAGAGTGTGCCGTACTCTAGGGCTGGTTCTCTTGGCTGCTTCTGAATGGCTGGCACACAGCCACATCGAAGTTGCTCTCGGACATGGTAGAAACTCCCGGGTGCCTATCACCCCCTCCAGGATTTCTTCATCGATGTTGCCCTTCTACCCTTAGCTCTGATAGTATTAATCCAGGGCGCATTTACATGCCTGTTCCGGTCCCGGGCAAAGGCAGGTGACAAAGGATGAGGAGGGTCTTGCTCAGAGTTGTATTGCCGGTCGTGGCGCTGGCGGTGATATTGATTGTGCTAGTGCTGACAGGCCATATCGGGCCAACAGCCCCCTCCATGGCCTCCATTGACGTTGAGAAGTTCGTTTACAACGGCACCACCTATGAGGATGCCGATACGGTTACCGGTCCCTACCTGACATCCGCTCAGAATCCCGTGATCTTTAAGTTCACCATCCACAATGACGGCAATGTCGCCCTGACCAATCTCAATCTGACCGATACCCACTTAACTATCTTCTACACCAATGAGGCTTGTACCATTCTCGCCAGCTTCCCGACCACTCTGGCGGTGAATGAAACCAAGACCTTCTACGCCAAGCTGGACTGGGCAGGAGGACAGCACACTGACACGGGCACGGCTGAGGCAACACCCCCGGCCGGCGACGATGTCTCCAACAGCGACGACGCTAACTACTTCGGCCAGGATGAATCCCCGCTCAAAATTGTTATTTATACGGATTTCCAGTGCGGCGCCTGCGAAAGGCTGCACTCAGAAGTGGAGCCGGAACTCAGGCAGCGGTACGTAGCCACGGGCAAGGCACAGATCGAGATACGCCTGCTCGGGGCAATGGATCCTGATTCCATGCGTGCGGCTGAGGCGGCGCTTTGTGCCGGTGACCGGGATCGTTTTCTCGAATACCAGGACGCCCTGTTTGATGCCTGGCGCGAAGAGGAAGATATCGCCGTCTTCTCAATGGAAGCTCTGGTAGGTCTGGCTGGGGAGCTGGACCTTGACGAGGCAGCTTTTGCCAGCTGCCTGAACAGTGAGGCCAGGAAGGCCGAGGTAGAAGAGAACATGAATATGGCACAGACAGACGGTGTGAGCACTCTACCTGCTTTTCTCGTCGGCGATTTCAAGATTGAAGGCCGCAAATCACTGGACACCTACATCCAGGCCATCGAAACAGTACTGGCCACCCAGCCGCCGTAGTAATTGACGGTAATGGGAACCCCGGGAGGATTCATACCGCCCATCAGGCATTTGCCGCTATCATGAATAGCTACATGCTTGGCGGTGCGCCTCTGCCGAGCGACATAACGCTTACGTCGATAGCGGATACACTCACCAAGGGCACTAGAAAACAGATCCGCGCCCTTGGTTCCGCGTTAGCTGAGTACAACGAATCGGGTGACGATGTAGCCCTTGACCCCAGCCTTCCGCCTACCGGCAGGGTTACCGGTAACATTGCTGACCCTCAAGGTGGCAGGCTAGTTGGAGCTCCTTGTGAAACATACTGGGACACTACTCCAGTGGCATCAAGTGGGGCATCAAAGGGAAAGGGAAAGGGAAAGGGAAAGAATAAGTAATTCCCCGGCCTGGTTCACATGGCAACCCAGGAAGAGAGGGCTTTCAAGCCCCCTCTTCTTCTAGTGACCGGAGCTACCCCCTGCGCCCAGCCCCTTACCATGCGGTTGACAATGTTACTAACATGTTCACCCTAGCATCTGAAGGTTGGGCAGGCCCGCATCTAGGTTTTAGATGATTTAAATCGAAGGCTTGCCAATGTGTGCTATCAGGTGTAAAATCAGTCATTTATGTGGCGTAAGGTAGCTTCGGTTTGGTGTAACTTGTAAAGCGAGGATTTTGAATGATGAAAGCAGGCATCTCTTCCGTTCTGGCAGATGGAACCGTCTACAGTAAGAGAAAGAACTTTTGCCCTTTCTCCACCTCTCCTCCGGAGGCTTATGTCCCTATCTTGGGGGAGGAGAGAGTGGAGAGACTGCAGAAGATAGCTCAGCGGGTGAAAGGCTTAAAAATGCTAACCCTGAATGCTAGTGCCCAGGGTGGTGGTGTCGCCGAGATGCTTTACAGTGCTGTCCCGTTCCTGAATATGCTGGGTGTAGAAACTGAGTGGAAGGTTATTAGTGGTTCCAAGGAGTATTTCGAGTCCACGAAGGAGCTACACAACTTACTACAGGGCAAGGCAGGCTCCTTCAGTCCAGAGCGCCAACAGGCTTACCTATGCACCCTCGAGGAGTGTGCCAGGCAGAATCTTATTGACTACGAACCTGACGTGATAGATGTACATGACCCACAGCCACTGGGCTTGAGTCACTATCTCAGAAGACCAGGGGAAACCTGGCTCTGGAGATGCCACATAGATATTGATAAAGAGACTATAGAGGCCAACCCTGGTTTGTGGGATTTCCTAACTGAGTGGGCTGAGCACTATGACGCCGTCATATTTTCGGCGGCTCAATACATTATCTCACGGTGGCCGATGCCCAAGTTCATAATTCCTCCCTTCATTGACCCTCTTTCTGAGAAGAATAGGGAATTGAGCCAGGGGGAGATAGACAGGGTTCTCACTAAATACCACATAGACCCCGGGGTCCCAATCATTGCTCAGATTGGGAGATTTGACCCCTGGAAGGGAATAGACAGGACTATTGCCACCTACCGCCGGGTGAGGACGGAAAGAAAATGCCAGCTTGTATTGGCAGGTGGATTGGCCGCCGATGACCCGGAAGGAGAGAGAATTCTGTCCCGAGTTTATGAAGACACAAAGAACGACGAGGACGTCCACGTGCTAAATCTGTCGCTGGACGACCGCCTGGAGAACCATAGGGAGGTGAATGCCCTCCAGCGGGCCGCCAGAGTGATAATGCAGCCATCTACCAAAGAAGGCTTCGGGTTGGTGATTACTGAGGCATTGTGGAAGGGCAAACCGGTGGTAGCCGCTGACGCGGGTGCCATACCCCTTCAGATTCGGGACGGCGATACCGGATACTTTTACCAGACACCACGCAAGGCGGCAAAAAAGGTAATCTATTTCCTGGAGAAACCCAAGGCTGCTGAGGCGATGGGCAAAAGGGGCAGAGAGCATGTAAAGCAGCGCTTTCTTCTTCCTGATAGGATTGGCGATTATCTCATGGCCATAAACATGGTTGTAAGTGGGGCTGTCAACAAAGAAGTCAATGCTGAAAGCATAATCAGCTTTTCTCCCTGGTTCAACTTGACCAAGCGGAGGAAAGTCCGATTTTTCTAGTTGCCTGATTTATCAGGCTGTTTTCCACTGTCATTGCGAGCCCTCCACTTCTTGTCATTGCGAGCACCTGAAAGGTGCGTGGCAATCTCAGTCCACAACAGTCCCGTCGGGATTGCTTCGGCTGACCAAAGTCAGCCTCGCAATGACAGAAAGGTGGAGCCCAATAAATTGGGCAATTCACCGCCCTCCTGCCATTTTTCTTAACAGAGAAGTCGCTTTGCTTGGGGAACTAAGGCTGAATCTAGCTGCCGAAGTACCAAACCCCACCTTTATAGACCACGCTGTAGAAGGGAGAGCCTTGAAAGTATCCTCATCGGTCCAATCATCGCCCAGTGCCAGTATAAAGTCCCATTTCTCTCTCGAAGTCCATCTCAAAGCCGCGCGCCCCTTGTTTATGTCGGTGTTTTTCAGTTCCACTACCTTGCTTCCTTCCAACACCTGAAGGTTTAAATTGGCAGTTATATCTGAGAGATTGTTCATCAGCTCCCGGGCTCGAAGCTCACCTAGCCTGGGGTTAGCTTTTCTGTAATGCCAGACAAGGGAGAACTCTTTTTCTTCAATGAAGGAGCCCGGGGTTCTATCCACCCATGACTCGAGTATCGGATGCACCTCTTCCTTCCACTCACTTGTCAGGGTCTCTATCGTCTCCCATCCTCCACCCTTTTCTTTAATCCACACGCCATGTTCAGCCACCAATCCCACATTGAGACCGCCGAACCACCCCTCCAGGGTATCTTTATCGCGTCCACTTATGAGCACTACTTCGGTTCGAGGATTCTTGGTAAGCTTTTCAAGCAATCTCAGGAGATTGGCTCCCGGCATTGCTTCCACTGGTTTGGGTGCAAAGGGTACGAGTGTGCCATCATAATCCAATAGGAGTAATGCTTTATCGCTCTCTTGGAAATCGCTGGCTAATTTCCTCTGCATCTCATAGGTCAATGACTTTTCTTCCATCTCCTGTTGAAGTTTCTTGGTGTAAAGCAGTTTATCCATAAATTCATTTGCCCATCGCTCCACGTCGTAACGACGCAGGCGTTTCTGCATTGTGCGGTTGCGCTCTATTTGCTCTTGTTCTGGCATTTCCAGGGCTTTTGCCAATGCCTGGGCAATCTCTTCCTGGTTATTGGCATTTATTATAATCGCCTCCCCCAGCTCTTGAGCAGCTCCGGCAGTCTCACTAAGTATTAAAACCCCTTTCCCGTCCGTCTTGGTTGCCGTATATTCTTTGGCTACAAGATTCATCCCGTCTCTGAGAGGGGTAACAAGGGCAACATCAGCCAGGCTGTAAAGGGCGGCGAGGGAGTGGAAGGGTAAAGAGCGGTATAGGTACCAGACTGGCATCCAGCCTATAGTCCCATGTTTTCCGTTGATTTCGCCCACAAGTCCATCTAGCTGTTTCTTCAACTGTATGTAGTGTTCCACTCTTGTGCGTGAAGGGACTACCAGCAAAACAAGAATTACTTTCCTCTTGAATTTTGGGTTCCTGTCCAGAAACAAACTGAAAGCTTCCAATCGCTGGGGGATGCCTTTGGTGTAATCCAGACGGTCCACCGAAAGAATTACCTGGCAATCTCCTAGTTTTTTGTGAAACCTTTTTCTCTCTGCTTGCGCTTGTGGGTCCTGGGCAACACTGGAGAATTGTTCATAGTTTATTCCCATGGGGAATGCATCCGCCCTCACTACCCGATCGGCTACAGTGGTCTGCCCCATAGCCACTTCGTAACCCAATAGACGATGCACGCTGTCCAGGAAGTGCCCGGTGTAGTCATAGGTGTGAAAACCTGCGAGGTCTGCGCCTAAAAGTCCTTCCAGAATTTGTTTACGCCATGGTAACAAGCGAAATATTTCAAAAGATGGGAAGGGGATGTGGAGGAAGAAACCTATTGTTGCCTTTGGCAACCTTTCTCTTAAGAGCTTGGGGAGGAGCATTAAGTGATAATCGTGTATCCAGATAATATCATTAGGCCTGGCAATTCCAGCGACTACGTTGGCGAAAGCTATGTTGACTCGTTCATAAGCCTGCCAGAAATCTTCGCTGTATTCCGCGTAGAGGGGGAAGTAGTGAAAAAGGGGCCAGATAGTTCTGTTACAGAATCCATGGTAGTAGGCTTCGACATCCTGCTGTGAGAGAGAAACCGGGTGGCAGTTTTCAGACAGCAATCTCGCCATGATGTCTTTTTCCCTTTTTATTTGTTTCCGGCCTATCCCCGCCCATCCTATCCAGATGCTGTTGGAGGATTTATACCACGAGCTTAGACCTGTAGCCAGGCCACCAACACTGTGCTCAACGTGCAAATCGCCTTTCCTCTCCTGAATAGTGAGAGGCAGCCTATTTGAAACAATCAACAACCTCTGCATGATTTTCTACTCCAATTCCACTTGGCAATCATCACCAATGAACAGCCTTATCTTCTCAGGGCTTTTCCCCTGTCCGGCTAATACTGCATTTCTACCAATGACACTATCAGCCAGGTGCTTGATTTTCAAAATTTGGCAATTTTCCAGTATTACCGAATGCTCCAGGGATGAATCCTCGACCACCGTCCCAGCCCTGATGTTGGTGAAAGGTTTGATAAGGGAATTTTTTATCCGACAATTTGCCGCGATAAATACCGGACCTTGAACAAGGCTGCTTTCTATTTTTGTTCCCTCTCCGATTTGGACTCTGCCGACGATGCGGCTTTGCGAATCCACTTCCCCTTTAATGTCCCGCTTCAAGAAGGCATCGAGAACAACACGATTAGCCTCAATGAGCCCATCATTGCTGCCGATGTCAAGCCACCAACCCCGGAGAAGGTGGCTTCTAATCTCCTTTCCCATCTCCAGAAGCTTCTGGATGGCATCGGTTATCTCCAGCTCCCCCCGCCAGGAAGGCTTTGTCTGAGCTATAGCTTTGTGAATCTCAGCGGTGAAAAGGTAAACTCCGATTATGGCCAGGTTGCTCTTGGGTTTCTTGGGCTTTTCTACCAGATGTACCACTCTTCCTGAAGAGTCAAGCTCAGCTACGCCAAAAGCCTTGGGGTCGGGCACTTCCTTGAGGAGAATGCTGGTATCGGAGTTGGAGGCGTGGAACTCGCCCAGGAAATCTTTGACGCCTTCCTGGATGAGGTTGTCGCCCAGGAACATGAGAAAAGGTGAATCGCCGAGGAAGCCCTGGGCTACCTTGACAGCGTGCGCCAGCCCCAGGGGTTCAGGCTGGACGATGAATGTAATCTTCCCTCCCCACTCTGAGCCAGTACCGATGGCTTCCTCTATGTAAGGGCCGGAGTCTGGAGATACAACGATGCCGATATCTTTGATGCCAGCTTCTTTTATATAGTCCAGCACATGGAATAGAATCGGCTTATTGCCCACTGGTAGGAGGTGCTTCGGGATAGTATTAGTTAGCGGCTTAAGTCTTGTGCCTTTGCCGGCAGCCAGAACTAAAGCTTTCACCCAGCCACCCCACTGCTGTGTCTGTTGACTTGCCCACACATCTTCCCGACCAACTATGCCCTTTCAATTCTATCCTAGTCACTCGAAATAGCGGACCGCGCGAGGTACTTCTTTATAGAGTTTATCGCATCTATAGAGGTCGAGTCAACCCTGTTTAGCATTACCCATAGATAAAAGAATCGCCGCAGCAGCCCGCTGTTGTGCCTGTTGACTTGCCCACACATCTTCCCGACCAACTATGCACTTTCAGCTCTACCCTAATCACTCGAAATAGCGGACCCTGCGAGGTACTGCTTTATAAAGTTTATCGCATCTATAGAGGTTGGGTCAACCTTGTTCAGCATTGCCAGATAGAAACTGGAATAATCGCCCAAGAGAATCAAACTCATCACCTGAGCTAAGGCGCTTTCCCCTCTGGCTTCCGCAAATTCATAAGCGGTTCCCGCTTTGGCCAGCAATTCAGCGGTAGCCTCGTAGCGAAGCCCTCGTTGTCAAGCCGACAATCGGGGATAAGGCCCCTTTCATTTAGTTTTAGGCCCTTTCAAGAAATCTAAATTTCTCGGCATTGATTTCAAGGGCATTTCAAAACGAAGTTCAGGAACTTCTTCATAATTTTTATTTTTGATCCACCCGGCTTGCGTGTAGTAATACGAAAATCCCCCTTTTGTTTCAATACTTTCATAATCGGCTTCGTATTCTTTTGATATCCAATTTCCCATTTTCAATATTTTTGAAGCGGGATTGATTGTTACATGTCCATAAAAAGAAGGAACTAAAACACAATCTCCCTTCGTTGCTTTTACATAGCAAACATCCTGGATTTTCCCTTCTCCCCTCTTTTGCATCAAGAAGATTCCTTCTCCTTCCAAAACAATATATAGTTCTTGATATGCCCCAATGTGGTAATGTCCTTTTGTTTTTACAAATTCTTGGCCCAGCATCTTGGGCGGAATTGTCGTAATATCATATCTTAAGTCATTTTTTTCCTCGAGCCCTCGCTCCATATAATAAACCTCGAAGTTGGGGGCAGTTTTTGCCCATGCCTTGTCGTGAAGGACCATCTTCATATCATCCAGGTACCGAATTTCCGTTTCTATTCCCATATTCCTCCTCGTTTTATGCACTGGTTTTCCAGGATTTAGCTGGTTTAAGGTGATTAAGTATTCCTGACTTATCGAATTGCCGGTAAACAGAGGCATTATCTAAATCAACCATGGTTAACCCTCGATATCTTGCTACCTGTGCCCTAATCGGCTGAGCTATGGTTCCCGTTTAGAAGAATACTCCAATTAAGTGATTCAGGCAACCTGCTAAGCTGTGCCACAGTTGTGGGAAGCCCGGCAGCCAGAAACAGAGCCAGAAATAATTTGACAATAGGCAATGCATATGATATTTTAGTATTACTTTATAAATTAAGTAAGCAGTAAGCGAATTGTCATTGCAGGTGTTAACATGAAAGAGAGTTTAGCTACAATTACTGCTAAGGGGCAGGTAACCATTCCTGCTGAGGTCAGGAAGGCTCTGGGGCTTAAGCCTAAGGATAAAGTAGCCTTCGTCTTTAACCAGGGTGAGGTAAGGATTGAGCTATCATCTTCGACGCTCAGGCTCGGCTTCGGGGCAGTTAAACCGCGGAAAAAACCCGAGGACTTCAAAGAATTGCGAGGCAAGGTACAGAAGTGGGTAGCTCACAAGGCTGAGGAAAAGCTATAGATGGAATATGCCTTTCTGGATGCCAACGTTATTCTGCGCTACTTGCTTCGGGATGATGAAACAAAGGCGCAGCGCTGCCTTGAGCTATTGGAAAAAGCCGAGAGAAGGGAGATTACTCTTCGTACCACGGATTTAGTTGTCGCTGAACTAGTCTGGGTACTGGAATCTCCTGTTACCTATAATCTGCCGAGGGAAAGAATCAGAGAGCTGCTTTTGCCTGTCATTCTTTTACCCGGATTGAAACTGCCTGGCAAGAAGCTTTACCGGCAAATCTTTGACCTCTATATTGACCAGGGCATTGACTTCATTGATGCCTATAATACCATTCACATGGGAAAGCAAGGGCTAACTCGAATCTATAGCTACGATTCTGACTTCGACCGGATTGCCGGGGTTAGCCGTATCGAGCCATGATGAGCGCCAAAGTAATTTTAAGAATTCGTCCCTTGTCAGGCCTGTCTCTCTAATTATAGCCTTAAGAGTCCCTCCTCACCCACAGCCTATCCCCATCGGTAATGAACTCGATGGTGCTATACTCATCTGTGAGGTAAACATTATCCTCACCGCAATGACATGCGGTAACTAGTAAACAGTCTCCTAATATTATAATTGACATCTGGATAAACTAACGTTAACCTTATTAAAACGAGCAAAAGTTCCTTTAGTGTGAGATAGCCGTGGCTGGAGACAAGAAGAGAGTGCTTATCCTGGGCGCGGGCGCGGCGGGGATTGGCGCTGCACTGGAGTTGAAGAAAGCCTCCGCTGGTGCACCGGGGCTGGAGGTAACACTGGTGGATCAGCGGGATTATCATCACCCCCTGCCCTTTATATGGCATGTAGTTAGCGGGAGCGTTGAGCCCAGTCATATCTCTTTCCCCTTGCATGCCCTGCTGAGACGAAGGAGTGCTGCGGGACCGGTTAAGTTCAGGCAGAGCCGGGTGCAGGGCATAGATGTGGAGAGGAAGGTAGTCAGCACCGATGATGGAGAGCTGGAGTGGGACTATTTGGTGGTAGCCCTGGGCAGCACTACCAATTTTTTTGGGATGGCCGATGTCGAGGAAAATTCGCTGAGCTTCAAGTCTCTGCGGGATGCTGTCAATATCCACAATCACATTTTGGACAACTATGAGGCGGCGTTGCGGGAACGAAATGAAGAACGCCGGCGTGAACTACTCACTTTTGTGGTGGTGGGAGGCGGACCCACCGGGATAGAACTGGTGGCGGCTATTCAGGACTTCCTGCGCAAGGCGCTGATACGGAACTACCCTTCTCTGACGCCTCAGGTTCGAGTACTCCTGGTCGAGGCACAAGATGCTCTCTTATCTGGCATGAAGGCTAAAATGTCGGAACTGGCTATCAGCCGGCTACGCTCTCGAGGAATTGAGGTTTTATTGAAAACTCGTATTACCAAGGTCTTGCCAGGTGGTATCCAGACTGCTGATGGGCAGACTATACCGACTCGCACTGTTATCTGGGTTGCGGGGGTGAAGCCGGTGGCTGTTGTGGAATCGCTGCCTTTCAATAAGGCGAAGGGTGGGCGCATCATGGTGAATCAGTATCTGGAAGTCCCTGAGTCACCCGGGGTCTACGTACTCGGGGATTGCGCTTATGTGTTGCAAGAGCATGGCTCGGTACCCTATCCCCCAACCCATCAAGTAGCTGGGCGACAGGGCCCGGCCTGTGCCAGGAATATCGTCCGCACCATGCGAGGTCAGGACCAGCTTCCCTTCCGTTACAAATTTAAGGGGCAGCTAATATATATGGGCAGGAATCTGGCGGTGGCTCAGTTGGGGAATCGTGTCTTCGATGGTTTTGCTGCTGCGCTGCTGCGGCGGGTCTATTATCTATGGGTATTTATCTCATATCTTGGGCTGCCGACGGAATTTAAGAAAAAGCTAGGTGCCGTTCGTGGTTGGATCCCTGCCTACTTCTACCATCGCAATACGGCTCACCTGGAGTGAGTAGCGGATGCGGTCAAGGAGGGTTACAACTCTTCACTCTCGGTAAATCTTAGCCACAGCCTCTCCCTGTCGGTAATGAACTCGATGGTGCCATCCTCATCTGTGCGATGTGCATTGACTATCGCCAGGACGTTGGCTATTTGACTCCTCTGGACTGCGCTTGCTAGACTGCCTATACATTCTACGATTACCAAATCAGAGGAGGTGAAATGGCAGATCCAAGAGTCGAAACTGTAGCTAAGATTCTGGTCGATTATTCTGTAGAAGTGCGACCGAACCAACTGGTCCGGATCAATGGTGCTGCTGAGGGCGCGGCGTTGATTTTGGCTGTCTATCAAAAGGTTCTGGAGCGCGGTGCTCACCCTTTTCTCCAGGTTGGGCTGGAAGAGGCAGAAGAGCTTCTGTACACCTATGCCAGCGATGCTCAACTTGATTACGTCCCGCCATTTATGAGGGATGTCACTGAGCAAATCGACGCAAGCATCGGGATCTGGACGGATGTGAACACCAAGCGGCTCACCAATGCTGACCCTGCCAAGCAGTCCCGCAGGGCAGTAGCGATGCGTCCCTTCCGCGATCGATTGCTTGAACGGGCGGCTAAGAAGGAGCTGCGCTGGACCGAGACCCTCTATCCGACCCAGGCCTTCGCTCAGGATGCAGACATGTCGCTCCGCGAGTTCGAAGATTTCGTCTATAAGGCTTGCCTGGTCCATGAACCTGATCCAATCAAGGCCTGGAGGACGGTCTCTAAAGAGCAGCAGCGCCTCGTTGATTGGATGAACAAGGCCAGGGAAATCCATGTCGTTGGCTCGGATACCGACCTCAAGATCGAAGTTACAGGCCGGAAGTGGATCAACTGCGACGGGCACGAGAACTTCCCCGATGGGGAGATCTTCACCGGGCCCATCGAGGAGAGCGTGAACGGGCATATCAGATATACTTACCCTGCCTGCCACTTCGGTCGTGAGGTGGAGGATGTCCGACTCCAGTTCAAGGATGGGAAAGTCGTCAAGGCCACAGCGGGCAAGAATGAGCAGTTCCTGTTGAAGATGCTGGAGACCGACAAAGGGGCCCGCTATGTGGGAGAGTTCGCCTTCGGCACTAATTCCGGGATCCAGCGGTTCACCAAGAATATCCTGTTCGATGAGAAGATCGGCGGGACGATCCACCTGGCCCTGGGGAAGGGTTACCCTGAGTCAGGGAGCAAGAACAAGTCCGCCATTCATTGGGATATGGTCTGCGACCTCCGCAAAGGTGGAGAAGTGCGTGTAGATGGGACCCTCTTCCTCAAGGATGGGAAGATTCTGGTCTAAGGCAGGGCTTCGTCACCGTCCCTGTGACGGGCTATCCCGGCGGTTTGATTGTCGCTTCACGGGGCAAAGTAGAAAGGTGCACCTCGGCAGGAAGAGGGCCAGGAGCAACCCTGCATGGTGTCCTGCTACGGCAGGAAGTCTACCATTATAAGCGCCTAGCTACCGAATAAATTTTCTAGCTGTCTGCCCCCATCCACAGCCTCTCCCCATCGGTAATGAACTCGATGGTGCCATCCTCATCTGTGCGATAAACATTGTCCTCGCCCAACCTGTCAATCAGTCTCTCCACCACCTCAGGGCTGGGATGGCCAAAGGGGTTGTCTGTACCCACTGAAATCACCGCCACTTCAGGGTCAACCGCAGCCAGAAACTGCGAGGTGGTAGAGGTTTTACTGCCATGATGGGCTACCTTAAGCACGGTGCTTTTCAAATTGGCTCGCTGCCCGATAAGCTCGAATTCAACTTCGTCTCTGATGTCGGCAGTAAACAGGAAACTAACCTTGCCCCAGGTCAGCCTCAGCACCACCCCATTGTTATCCACATCATGGCTGGTCCCTTCAAATAAGCCTTCTGGCGGATTTAACATCTCCATCTTGATTCCGTTGCCCAAATCAATCTCTTGCCCGGCCCGGGCTATGTTATGTTCGATTCCTTTATCTTCAATAAGCCTGAGCCATTCCTGATAGATAGCTGAATCATAGGGTACTCCAGGCTCAAGCACCTGCTTCACTTTGTACCTCTGAAGGACCTCTACCAGGCCTGTGACATGGTCGGCTTGAGGTTGAGTGCAAACCACAAGGTCTATCGTCCTATCCCAGAAGGGAAGCTTCTTGCTCAGCTCCAAATTGATTTTCTGGGAGTCAGGACCGCCATCAATGAGTATGTTCTGGCCATTGGGCGTCTGAATCAGGATGGCATCTCCTTGTCCCACATCAAGAAAACTCACATGAAGCTTGTCATCAGGCGTGGTCAGAGCCACAGACCACACCAGGATAGCTACTACCAAAAGGGGAAGGATAAGCCATTTCATAGAAAAGCCGAGGCGAGGTTTAGGAATGCCTTCCGCGACTTTCTTTATTCCCGAAGTCAACCTGGAGGAAAAATCAGCCAACTGTTTTCGGTGGTTAAGGAATGCTATAACTCCAGCCAATATAACATAGTACCCCCAGATATGCCAGGTAGAAACAGTGGTCACCTCTAATGAAGAGTGGGGCAGGGCATCAAAGCCTTGAACTAGAAAAACGAGATAGTTGAGAAAAAGCCAGGCCAGCCAGCCGAGTATTTGAGCCGCAAGCGAAGCAAGAAGTCCAACGAAGGCGACTAATGCTGCCGTGGCTATGATAAAGGGCAGAGCAGGCAGAGAGAAGAAAGTTGCCGGCAAGGCAACCAGGGAGACTACGCCAAAGTTATAAGCTACAAGTGGCCCGACTGCCACGATAGCTGCCAGAGTTACGGCAAAGCCGTCGGTTATCATACCGCCTGCGGCCGCAATCTTTTCTCTAGTTCCAAATAAGAAAGCAACACCCTTCTTTCCCCACGCCTGGAAGTAAGGATAGAGGAAAACAAGCCCGGCCATGGCCAAAAAGCTGAGTTGAAAAGAGACGCTCCACAAGACATGCGGTTGGATTCCCACCATCACCGCGGCAGCGAAAGCCAGGG
>Ga0209979_1002988_pt1 | contig 15382 bp, 12 predicted proteins | sample AnhtaG_FD_183114 | JGI IMG/M metagenome (GOLD analysis project Ga0209979, IMG submission 183114) | Deep subsurface microbial communities from Anholt, Denmark to uncover new lineages of life (NeLLi) - Anholt_01485 metaG (SPAdes) (version 2) | ecosystem: Environmental > Aquatic > Marine > Oceanic...
CTTGATGTCCTCGGGCTGGACATCGGGCCCTTTCCAGAACGAGGCCGTCTCGGTCTCGAACAGGTCCATGACCACCAGCCAGTCCAGGTTCTCCATCGCTTTGCGCTCGAAGCGGGCGTTGGGCCCGCCCACGGCCGGGTTCTGGCCCATGCAGACCATGCCCTTGATCTCGTTCGCGTACATCGCCTCAAAGAGGGTGATCCAGGAATAGTTGCCGCTAATCTTGGGGACATAGTCGTAGGCGTAGTCGTTGTCTTTCGTCGCCGCCTCGCCGAACCAGGCCCTCATCAGGCTGGCGAAGAATTTCGGCCCGTTGACCCAGTAGCTGGTCGTATCGTAGCGCTGCTTGGAGTAGGCGGCGAAGTCAAAGTCTGTAGCGCGCGGCGTGCCGAGGTACCCAGGAAGAAGGTGGAACAAAAGGGCCATGTCGGTGGAGCCCTGGACGTTGGACTCGCCCCGCAGAGCGTTAACGCCGCCGCCCGGGATGCCGATGTTGCCCAGGAGGAGTTGCAGCATGGCCATCGACCGCACATTCTGAGTGCCCACGGTGTGCTGCGTCTGGCCCATGGCGTACATGATGGTGCCGGACTTATCCGGCGCGCCGGTGGCGCAGAACAGCTCCGCCACCTGCAGGAACTTGTCTTTCGGCGTGCCGCAGACCTGCTCGACCACTTCCGGCGTGAAGCGGGCGTAGTGCTTCTTCAGCTGGGCGAAGACGCAGTTCGGGTCGTCGAGGCTTGTAGCCTGCTTGACGACGGACACTTCTTTCTGAACCGTTACCTCCGCGCCGGTGACGGGGTCCGTCTCCGTGACCGTGACCGTCTGCTTCTCGGTCTGATATTGCCACGACGTCGTGTCGTACTCTCTCTTCTCGGCGTCATAGCCAGAGAAAAGGCCGTCGAGGTCGCCTGGGCCCTGGAAGTCCGGCTGGATCAGGGTTAGGGCGTTGGTGTAGTACTTGACGTACTCCTCGTTGTAGAGCTTGTTCTGGAGCGTGTAGTTGATCAGCCCACCCAGGAAGACGATGTCGGTGCCCGAGCGCAGGGAGACGTACAGATCGGCGGTGGCCGCTGTGCGAGTGAAGCGGGGGTCGACCACGATAAGCTTGGCCCCCTGCTTGTCCCGCGCCTCATTGACCCAGGCCATGGACGCTGGGTGATTCTCAGCAGGGTTGGCACCAGGGACCAGGATACAGTCGGAGTTCTTGATATCAGTCCAGTCATTGGTCATGGCACCGCGGCCATACGTGGGGCCGAGACCGGCCACCGTGGCCGAGTGTCATATGCGGGCCTGGTGCTCTAAATAGACCACCCCCAGAGCTCGCGCCAGTTTGGTGCTCAGATAGCAATCCTCGCTGTTGTTGGCAGCGCCACCGATCCAGGCCAGGCCCTCAGCGCGATTGACGATCAGTTCCTTTCCGTCGGCCTTCACAGTAGTGGCGAAGGTGTCATCGCGCGTTTTCTTGATGCGCTTGGCGATCTCGACCGTGGCCCAATCCCACGATTTCTCCTCCCACCGGTCCGAGCCTGGGGCGCGATACATCACCGTCTTCAGGCGCAGCGGGCTGTTGGAGAGCTGGGGCACGGCAATAGACTTGGGGTCGAGGGCGCCGCGGTTGACGATGTGGTCCGGGTCGCCCTCGGCGTTGGTGATGTGTCCGTTCTCATCCGTGGCGATGACCAGGCCGCAGCCGCAGGAGCAGTAGGGGCAGATGGTCAACGCCTCGCCAACCTTCTTGTGCAGCGGAAAATCGCCGATTCCCTTGGCAGCAGCCGAGCCGGTCGGCAAGAGGAGGCCGGCGTTGGTCGCGGCGCAGAGTACGAGGAAATGTCTTCGGCTCAGTTTGGTCATGAGACCTGACCCCCTGGGCTGAAGCCCAAACATTCGACGAGCGCCGGACGGTCACAAGAAGATGATTTTGTCACTCTGCACCACCCAGTCCACTAAGTCAACCATGGAGGCGCTCTCCACACCTTCGATCATTTCCTCCGGACGAAGGCCCCGCTCCGCCGCGCACACGCGACAGGCCTTGACCGTCAGCCCTTCTTGGATGGCGGCCCCCAACAGCTCCTCGCAATTGGGCATACCCGCCCCACCGATGGGCATTTCCGGCGGCTTCTGCCCCCTCTTGGCCACCCACACAGCGTCCTCGAAGACAAATAGGTTCACTTGATGTCCTTCGTGAAGAGCCACCAGCGAAAACCGCAGAGCGGTGTAGACTCGCTCTTTTCCGTACGGCGGGTCGCCCACTGCAACAGTAATGGTTACCATAGACGCCTTGCCTTCCCTCAGCCTCCACTAGGACCTCTCTCGAGCCAAAACAGGCCCGGGCTGAGGTTCCCTTGGGCTAGTCTTCGCCGCATCGTAACAAACACAGCAATTCCTTCGTCGGCTGTGAATGTTAGCACAAAGTCCATCCGAAACAATATCAGGCTAGTAACAGGATCGTTACAGTTAAGTACTGTTGCTATGATGGGCGCCTTACAAACCACGCCCTCGGGCACTGGCGCCCGGCTGCGGCCAGTGCGCTTGCCAGCAGAGCACGTCTGCGCTAGCTTACAGTACGGAAGCGTAACACGTCCGGACGGCGCGAAAAGGAGGCCTCTAATGAACGAGAACGATGTTTGTCTCATGTCGGCCGCAGATCTCGTCGCATCCTACCAGGCGAAGGCCCTCACCCCGGTGGAAGTGACGGAGGCGGTGCTGGCCCGCATCGACAGGCTCAACCCTGTGCTCAATGCCTTCGTGCTCGTGGACAAGGAAGGATCCCTGGCCTCGGCACGGGCCGCGGAGAAGGCCTACGCCTCAGGATCAGCCGGCCCCCTGGCCGGCGTTCCCATATCCATCAAGGACCTGACCGAAACGCGCGGCATGCGCACGACGAAGGGATCGGTGACGGGCAAGGACTGGGTTCCAGACTTCGATGCTGTCGTTGTGGAGCGGCTGCGCGATGCCGGCGCCTGCATCCTGGGCAAGACAAACACCCCTGAGTTTGGCATGACGTTCACCACAAATAACCGCTTGTTCGGCCCGGCACGTAATCCCTGGAACCTAGAACGCACCACCGGCGGCTCCAGCGGCGGCGCGGCGGCGGCAGTGGCCTCCGGCCTCGGCCCCATCGGCCACGGCAATGACGCCGGCGGCTCGATTCGCGTCCCAGCGAGCTTCTGCGGGGTGTTCGGCATCAAGCCCACCATGGGCCGCATCCCCAACGACACGGACAAGGTGGGAATGCAGGTCTTCGCTCACGAGGGCACGCTCACACGCACGGTAGGCGACGCCGCCCTCTTCCTCTCCGTGTGCTCCGGCCCTGACCCCCGCGACCCCTGGGCTATCGAGGATGAGCCGCCCGACTTCCTGGGCACGCTGGACGAATCCCTCCGCGGCCTCAGAATCGCCTGGAGCCCCAGCTTCGGCGGCGCACCCACCGATCCTTCGGTACTCGCAGCCTGCCAGGATGCGGCGGAGTGGTTGACGAAGCGAGTCGGTAAGGGCGAGTTGGCCCAGGCCATGCCAGACCTTAGCGGCTTGGCGGAGTCGTTTCTGCCCGTGTTCATAACGGACGGCTACCTGTCGGACGGTGAACGGGTAGAGGCCCGCCTCGATGTTGTCTGCAGGCAGGTGCGGCAGGGCTTCGAAAGGGCGAAGCAGCTACCGGCAACGGAATACGCTCTCGCCCTCGGCAAGATCGCCCGCTTTCGCTACAACACCCGCCGCTTCTTCGAGGAGTACGACCTGCTGCTGACGCCTGTAGCCTCAGAGCCTGCGTTCAGGATCGATGACCCGGCGTGGGACATCGAGCACCAGATACCGCCGCTGGAGATGGCCAAGTTCATGTTCACACCCCCATTCGACGTGTCGGGCAATCCCGCGGCCTCCGTACCGGTCGGATTCACCCCCGACGGTTTGCCCATCGGCCTCCACATCGTGGGCCGCTGGGGCGAGGACGACACGGTGCTGCGCGCCGCCCGTGAGCTGGAGCGAGAGAGGCCCTGGACGCAGCATCGGCCGCCGGAGACCGCATAGATTGAACCGTGAGCGCCACCCTGATATCCTTGCAGGTACCAGAGTCTAGCTAGCAGAGGTTTAAGCCTGAGGCGGTGGCACTATGGCACAAGCGTTGATGACAAGGCAAGCGGATGTCGTCGTGGTCGGGTCCGGCCCCGGCGGTGCTACGGTTGCCCGTCAGCTAGCCAGGGCGGGCGAGAAGGTTGTTCTGCTCGAGATGGGCAGAGACTACAGGAATGAATTCTACTACGGCACTCACCTTGGAGCGCTGATCTACGACGACAACCGCGGTCTGCTGTTCACCGAGGAAGGACTGAACATCATCAGACCTATTATGACCGGCGGAGCCACAAACCTGTTCACCGGCTCTGCCACCAGACCGCCGGCGTGGCTGAAGGAAAGATACAAAGTCGACATCGATGACTACGTTGAAGAGACCATAAAGGAACTCGATATCCGGCCACTTCCCGATGAGCTCCTCGGCGAAGCCTCCAAGCGCATCATGGAAGCAGCAATCTCCCTCGGCTACAAGTGGGAACCGCTCATGAAGTTCATCAAGCCTGCCAGGGCTGCCAGGTTCGACTGCGGTGCCAAGTGCATGCTCGGTTGCAGATGCGGGGCAAAGTGGACAGCCAACGAGTACGTCGACGATGCCGTCGCCGCCGGCTGCGAATTGATCACCGAAGCCAAGGTGGACAGCCTCATCATTGAAGACAAGCAAGCTGTCGGGGTTAGAGGCAAGATCAGGAAAAGGACCCCCTTCGAAATAAGAGCAGACGTTGTTGTTATGGCCGCCGGTGGCATCGGTACGCCCCTGATCATGCAAAACTCTGGGTTCTTCGACGCCGGCAACGGCCTGGCAGTGGACACCACGACAATGGTCTACGGCGTGTCGAAATACAAAGGAAACGCATCCGAGCCGCCGATGACCGTCGCCTACACCGACGATGAAAACGGCTACATGCTGAGCGTCTTGATCGATCCCTGGCTGTCCTATCCCCTCATCATGTTTTCAAAGGGCATCCGCTACCCCTTCACCTGGCTCAACTACACCAGAACCATGGCGATCATGATCAAGGTAAAGGACGAGGTCTCCGGCGGCATTACCGTTGATGGGAAGATCAGCAAGCCAACGACTGCCCAGGATCGATACAGACTAAACCACGCCTCGATTGTCTCCCGCGAGATCCTGATCAAGGCGGGTTGCGACCCGGACTCTATCTTCGTGGGCCCGCTTCGGGGAACCCATCCATGCGCAACCGTCAGAATTGGTGAGATGCTTGATGCAAACCTCCACACCGAGATCAAGAACCTCTACGTCTGCGACGCCAGCAGCTTCCCGGAGGCGCTGGATAGGCCGCCCGTCCTTACCATCATCGCTCTGGCCAAGAGATTGAGCGACCACCTGCTGAACACCGTCTTCCGCACGAAGACCGCACGGCGGGTGCCGGCAGCGCCGGCGGAGGGGCAGGCAAAGACCATCAGTCGGGCCCCTTCTCCTGGCGCTCCTGATGGTACCTGACGAAGGCCCCCATGGCCCTCGCTGCTCTCTCGATGTTCGGGTAGACAGGTAGACCAGCGCTCGCCAGCTTTTGGTGCGCTTCCATCACTACTCGCCACCGCCGCTCCTCCGGCGAGTCGGCGGGCCCCAGGACGACGGCCATAGGCTTGGGCGTCTGGCCGCCTATCTGAATGAACCTTTCCACCACGTGCTGAAGAAGTTGGGGGCCGATGGGAAGCTCCAGTATCCAGTCCTCCCCCACGTTCCCGATGAGAAGATCGAACTCCGGCCTTCCCGCCATCATCTCCAGGATGTCCATCCCGGAGACGGCGGTTCCGGCCAGAATCGACTGATCGGCCGGATTGATCACCCAGTCCCAGATCTCCGGCGCCCGCTGGCGCAGCTCCTCACGCATTTCCTCCGGCAAAGGAGGCACGCTCAGGCCCGCCTCTTCACAGAGGTCGGCGGATTGGACCATCCGGCCTCCCCCTCCTCCCACCACTCCCACCGCTAGGCCAGTGGCCGCTGGCAGGAACACAAAGGCCAGCAGCATATCGATCAGGTCCTCCAGGGTGCTGACCTCCAGCGCCCCTGCCTGACGCACCGCCGCGCTCCAGACCTGCTGCGCCCCAGCCAGCGCGGCCGTGTGGGAGGCAGCGGCCTGCGTCCCCGCCGCCGTCCGCCCTCCCTTGATGGTGATGACCGGCTTCCTGGCAGCCGCCCTCTTCAAGGCAGCCAGGAAGCGACGGCCATCGCTGACCCCCTCCACGTAGGCAACAATAATCCGCGTCTCCTCGTCCTGGGCGAAGTAGTCCAGGAAGTCCACCTCGTTCAGGTCGAGCCCGTTGCCGTAGCTTATGACCTTGCTAAAGCGCAGCCCCCGCAGCGAGCCGTGGTAGCAGAACTCCACTGCGTTGCCCCCGCTCTGGGACAGAAAGCCAATAGGCCCCGCCTCTTTGGCCAGCTCCGGCCTGAACGATATCCCCTCCTTGGGGTGGTAGAGGCCCATGCAGTTCGGCCCGATGATGCGCACGCACCCCCGCTGCGCCCGCTGCTTCAGCTCCTCCTCCAGCAGGGCCGCCTCCTGGCGGCCGGTCTCGCTGAAGCGGGCGGTGAAGAAGTGGATGGCCTTCACCCCCTTGCGCGCACAATCATCGACCAGCTTCAGCACCCCCGCGGCCGGTATGCAAGAGATGACGTAGTCCACCGGCCCCGGCACCTCCAGCAGGCTGGGGTAGGCCTTCAGGCCCAGCACTTCATCGAGGTTGGGGTTGATGGGATAGACGGTACCGCGATAGCCGAACTCCAGCAGGCAGCGCACGTACTCGTGGCCCTGGCTGATCGCGTTGGCCGAGGCCCCTGCTACGGCGATCGAGCGCGGATGGAAGATGGCTTCCAGCTCGGCAAAGGCCTCTGACTCGTCGCCTCTCATCTCCCCCTCAGCAATCGTCGTGGCAACCTACAGCCGAGTGTATTGCAAGCCAGGCCGTGCTTCAATGGCGAGCGGGGTTGAAGAATGTCCATGCCACCCTTAAGCTTCTGCATGGGCCAGTAGTCTGCATCGACGCCCAATGTGCTACCATTGCAGACAGGCTGAGAAAGGAGGTGGCCGCAGATGAAGGTCAAATGGTTGGGACACGCTTGCTTTCTCCTTACCTCCGACAGTGGGCTCAGGATCATAACCGACCCCTATACCCCCGGCGTCTTCGGATTGAACTACGCACCCCCGGCGGAGACGGCCGACATCGTCACCGTGAGCCACGACCACGCCGACCACAACAACGTCGCCGCTGTGAAAGGCAATCCTCAGGTCGTCCAGGGGGTCGGTAGCCACGAGGCCAAGGGCGTCCAGTTCAAGGGCGTGGCCACCGCCCACGACGAGTCGTCCGGGAAAGAGCGGGGGTCGAACACGATTCTCTGCTTCGCCCTGGACGGCATCAACGTGTGCCACCTGGGCGACCTGGGCCACGACCTCTCGGACCAGACAGTGGCCGACATCGGCGATGTGGATGTGCTGCTGATCCCGGTGGGGGGCAACTTCACCATAGACGCCGCCGGTGCCGAGCGCGTCTGCCAGAAGCTCGCACCGAAGGTGGTCATCCCTATGCACTTCAAGAACGCCAGGTGCCCGAGCTTCCCCGTCGCTGGAGTGGAGGACTTCACCCGAGGGCGCCAGCAGGTGAAGACCATGCCCGGCAGCGAGGTAGAGATCAGGAAGGAGCAGCTCCCCACCGCCACGGACACGATAGTCCTGAGGCCAGCGCTCTAGGCGAGGATCTTGGTCGCCTCGGCCAGGTTCATGCGGTTGCTGTGCCAGATAGAGGGTACGGTCGACACCAGCGCAGCCACGATAATCGCCGCAGCAATCATGACGTAGGTCGTCGGGTACATGTGGAACCACATCGTGAAGAACTCGGAACTCCAGGTGTGGATCAGGTAGGACGCCGCCATCGTCCCCAGAGCCAGGCCCGGCAAGATGGCCAGGAGGCTGAATATCAGCCCTTCCGCCACTAGCATGAGGCTAACCGACGCTCTGCCCGCTCCCAGCGTGCGCATGGTCGCTGTCTCCCGCTCCCGCTCCAGTACGTTGACCGTCATCGTGTTGAACACGATGGCCCCCGCCATCACCATGCAGAACGCCACGATGACGCCGGCCATCACGTTGTAAAGGGACATCATCTCGTTCCAGTCGTTCCGGATCTCCTCCTTGATCTGCGCCCCTTGAATGCCCGCCATCTGGTACAGGGCTGCCTGCACCTCCTCGCTGTCCGAGCGAGAAGCGGTTTCCAGCCACACGGCATTGAACCCGCCGGGCAACCCCAGGTCGTCCTTCGTCGCCAGCGACACGTAGGCCAGCCCGCCGGTGAACTCCTTGCTGATGTCGCTCACTAGCAGCGTCTCCGGCTCCGGCCCCGCCTCTGTTGTTATGTCGACCCTATCGCCGACACCAACGTCCAGTTTGTCGGCGACGCCCTTGGTCAGGATGATTCCTCCCCCGCCCAGCGCTTCGTCCGCCGTCTTCCCTCCGCCGAGGTCGAATCCGTGCAGCCGCGTGTCCTCCTGCACCGCCAGCAACTCAACGTTCGTCCGCTTCGAATCCACCCGAATCTCCGCCGGCGTCAGGTAGACGCGCTCGGCCCGGCGGACGCCTTCCAGACCTTTGATCTCGGCCAATGTCTGGTCATCCTGGGGACTCCAGAAGGTCGCCGCCACATCCCACCTGTCTGTCTTCTCGAACTGGTAGTCCATGATGAAGTCCATGCTATCGAAGGAGGACAGGCCCACGACCAGCAACACCGCCGCCAGGGCTATGGCCCCCACCGTATACAGGCTGCGCATCGGGCTGCGCCAGATATTGCGTACCGTTAGCCTTGCCAGCAGCGGCGGCCGTCGTCCCAGACCGAATACCCGCTCGACGAAGGGCACCGAACCCTTAGCGAGCGCCACCTCCGGCGACGGACGCATCGCCGGCGCGGGCAGCATCCGGCTGGCCGCCCAGGCTGGCGCCGCAGCGGCCACCAACGCGACCCCGAGGCTCATGACCACGGCGATGACGATGGGCATAAGCTGAAACTCATGGGCGATCATGGGAATGGCGAGAGCGTCAGCGTACAGGCCGGTGAGAAGATAGCCCAGGCCATACCCCACCGCGACGCCAACGCTGCCGCCCACAACCCCAATGACGACGGCGAACAGAAGATAGTGCACGACAATGGAACCTCTGCCGTAGCCAATGCCTCTGAACAGCCCGATGAGCGTTCTCTGCGCCCGCACCAGGCGGCTCATGGCGATGTAGATGGCGAAGGCCGCGATGACCAGTACCAGAGCGGGGAGCAGGATAGCGAAATCGCGGCCGCCCTCAAGGTCGAGCTCGGTGGCAGCCTTGCTCGGCTGGTCCTCCTGCCGCACCGTCTGCTGCACGCCGTAGGGCTCCAGCAGTCCGGTTACAGCGGAGATCGTCTCCTCGCGCTGGTCTTCGCTCCCCACCAAGACGTGGACCTCGTTGATCTGCCCTTCCATCCCGAACAGCTCCTGCAGGTAAGCGTTCGGCACGAAGAAGACGCCGAAGCGCCGCGGGCTGGGCAGCAGGTCCTGCTTGCTCTCCGCCATCAGCAGGTACTCGGGACTGGAGACGGTCCCGACGATGGTCAGGGGCTGCAGGGGCTGCAGGCCCTGAGGCGTATACACCTCAAGGGTGTCGCCGCTCTCGTAGTCGTGGAAATCGGCGAACTTGTCCAGCGGCAGAACGACCGCCCTCTCGCCCGCCTCGAAGTAGCGGCCGGACTCCACGATGACGTCGTTGACCGCGGGACGGCGATCCGTCGGAACGCCGATGAGCCGCGCCTGGACGAGCCGATTCTCGTCCAGCCGCAGGCCCGTATCCACCACCACCCGGCCTTCCACCGCCTCCACGTTCGGCAGTCGCCGCACCTCTTCCACCGCCGACTCCGGCGCCTGTGTGACCTCCACGCTGAAGTCGGCGAAGTGGGTCGCCTCGTAAGTGCGATCGTACGAGCGCTCGGCGTTGTTGAAGGCCACCGTCATCGATACGAAAATGGCAATGCCCAGCACGATGATGATGGCGAGCGCCCCGAACTGGAAGCGCCGGGCCATTATGTCACGAATCACCAGCAGGTGGATCTTGCGGTTCATCGTCGTCGGTTGCCTATGCCGCCCCTCTTTCTACCATTCGATCTGAGACGCCGGCAGCGGGCTGGCATTGCCCTCATCGGAGTGGACGCGCCCGTCGCGCAGGCGGACGGCCCGCGTGCCCACGGCGGCGATGGCGGTGTTGTGGGTGACCAGAACGCAGGTCTTGCCCTGCTCGCTGGTCAGCTTCTGGAGAAGGCCCAGGATCTGCTGGCCGGTGCGAAAGTCCAGGTTGCCCGTCGGCTCGTCACAAAGCAGGATGTCCGGGTCTTTGGCCATCGCCCGCGCGATGGCCACCCGCTGCTGCTCGCCGCCCGAGAGCTGGCTGGGGAAGTGGTCGGCCCGCTCCTCCAGGCCCACCAGCCTCAGCAGTTCCTCCACCCGCTCTTCCGTCTGTCGCGAGTCGTGCGATACCAGCTCGGCGGCGAATTCTACGTTCTCACGGGCAGTCAAGGTAGGGATCAGGTTGAAGAACTGGAACACGAAGCCGATGTGGTCGCGCCGAAACCGCCCCAGATCGCCGTCGGACAGGCTCGTGATGTCCGTGCCGCCGTAGCGGATCGTGCCCGCCGTCGGGCGGTCCAGGCCGCCCGCCAGGTTGAGGAGGGTCGTCTTGCCCGACCCGCTGGGGCCGAGCACAACCACCAGCTCGCCGCTTTGGAAGGCAAGACTCACGCCGTCCAGGGCGCGAACCTGCACCTGCCCGATCTCATAGATCTTGCTCACGTCGCGCATGTCCAGCAGGCGGGCCTCTGCTACCCCCGCTGTTTCCTTCTCCTCGGCGGCCTGCATCTTCTCACTCATTGGCAACCCTCCCCAGCAGTAACCATACTCGGCGAACAAGCCCTGCTGCAACGGGCGATCGAGAAGAGAGGTGCCGTGGTCAACGTGGGGCACTTATGGCGCCGCATACTAGTGGCAGGCGCGAAGGTTCGCAAGGGAAGAACACGCTGCTGCCGCTACGGCCAGCCCACACCCAACCGCCACGAGCTGTCGTGGGCCATCACTGACCGGGGCAGTTCGCAGTCCCTGAGTTCACTGCCTACGCGTCTTGATAGGGGCCGACAAGAGATCGAAGAAAGGCATTTAGGGGGCCACCGCGACTTCGCCCTTCTGGGGGCCGCCCTCGCCGGAGGTCTCTGGCATACCTAGGCCACGCCGGTCCATCTCCGCCAGCTTCGCCTCGATCTCGATGACTTCCTGAAGGTTAGCCCTCTGTCGCTCGACCAGCTCGAGCTTCGCTTGGAGGTACTCGCGCTCCGCCATCAGACTGGCGATCTCGCTGTCCAATCCCTTCAGATAGTCTTGCAGCACGTCCCCCGACCGCCGTGAGCGCCGCTTGCCGCTCTCCTGCACCGTGGGCTGGCTTTGCATGGCTGCCCTCCCTTCCCCGCATGTCCTGCCGCACGTTGTTGTCGGCATGGCTAGCGGGCCTTAGGCCCTGATCCTACTCGCAGGCGCAAGGGTTGGCAAGAGAGGGCTCCCCGGCCTTCGAAGCGGCCGTCACAAGTGCTTCTCAGCCGTTACGATCTATCGGGCGGGGCTGACGGCGAACAGCGCTTTCGCCGAACGGGCGTCCAGAAAGCCGTGCGAATCGGGTGCGGACGACTCCACCGCTTCCACATCCCCCTGGAAGTCCTCCACCCGAGTAACCCAGACCTGGTACATACCTGACGAGTCCGGGCTCTCACCGAAGGGGCACAGCTGGACGGTGGCACCGCCGGTGGCACCGCCGCTGGCGCTGTCGATGCCAGCAGCGTGGCTCCCCTGCCCCGATGCGCCCTCAATGGCACCATCGGCCACCCGAAACTGACGGAACCTCACCTCATCGCTGGAAAGGAGGGCTTCGCCGGAGACATCCGTCACTTGGAAGAAGTAGTCGCCGTCGGGCAGGCCTGGTGGGCTATCCTGCCCCCTCGCCACCAGGTAGGCATCGCACTCGTCCTCGAATATGACCGCCGCCGCTGCCTGGCCGTCGTGAAGCGCTACCGAAACACTGCCCGCGATGGCGGCATATGGCGGGACTTCCTCTTCCTCGGCCGCCGGGCCCTCACCGAGGCCGCCAACGGTGAAGGCCAGCGTCAGGCCCACCGCCGCAGCCATGGCCGCGATAGCCGCAATGGCCCCGACGACCCACGGCCACCGCTGCCAGCGGGCCTTCTCGGGCATCACCGGCTCCCAGGACCAGCTCCAGTCCCGCTCCAGCCCGCTCCTGCGGCCTACCGGAATACGCCTCTTATCGCGAAACCACGGCATATCAATAAGACCCTACTCTATAGACGCTTGAAGGCCGCCTTAGCTACTTGCCTCCGCTGGCTACCTCTTGCCACCCGCCAGCACTTGTGATAAACAACGAGCGTCGGCCTGTACACGAAAGGAGCTACGCCATGTTTCAGACAAGGATCACAGAGCTCTTCGATATCAAGTATCCCATTATCTGCGGTGGCATGTACTGGATCGGCCGCGCCGAGCTGGTGGCAGCCATGGCCAATGCCGGTGGCCTCGGCTTCCTGGTGGGGGCCACCTTCGAGAACGTGGACGACCTGCGCGCCGAGATCCGCAAGGCCCGTGACCTGACCGACGGCCCCATCGGGCTCAACATCAACCTGTTCCCCGCCCTGCGTCCCCAGCCCATCGAGGCCTGGGTCGAGATCGCCTGCGAGGAGAAGATACCGGTGGTCGAGACCTCCGGTCGCAGCCCGGAGGCGATCGTGACGCCGTTGCATGCCGGTGGCGTCAAGATAATGCACAAGGTGGCAGGCGTCCGCTACGCTCGCACCGTCGAACGGGTCGGCTGCGACGCCGTGTGCGTGGTGGGACACGAGTGCGGCGGCCACCCCGGCATGGATGAGGTGACCACGCTGATAATGGTACCCGCGACCGTCGACGCGGTAAGCATACCGGTCGTAGCCGCCGGCGGCTTCGCCGACGGTCGCGGCTTGGTGGCCGCCCTGGCCCTGGGCGCCGACGCCGTTCTCATGGGCACTCGCTTCATGGCCACCAAGGAGTGCCGCGGCCACCCCGGCTGGAAGGAATGGCTGGTCAACGCCGCGGAGACAGACACCGCCTACCTCATGAAGTCGATCAAGAACCCATCGCGCGTGGTCAAGAACGCCGTCTCGGCCAAGGTAGCGGAGATGGAGGCCCGGGGAGCCACCCTGGAGGAGTTGATACCCATCATAGCCGGACAGGGGGGCGCCGTCTTCGACGACGGCAAGATCGATTCTCAGCTGGCCAGCGCCGGCCAGGCGATCGGCCTCATCCACGACGTCCCGACAGTGAAGGAGCTCGTCGACCGAATCGTCAACGAAGCGATCGAGATCCGCGAGCGCCTGAACGCCGCCATCGCCTAGCGCAGTAGCCCATCGGAAGGCCGCGAGCGGCCGGCGGCTACCGTCTTCAGGCCTGGCTCTCGTCCGCGATCCCCGCCAGGCGCTCCGCCAGGGCCATCTTCTCGGCCAGATTGGCCTGTCGGAACATGGCTATCCTCTGCGCCTGAGGCGAGCCCGCCCCATGCATGCACTCCACCAGGGCAGAGCAGCTCGTCATGCTCTCGATGAGACGGGCCACTCGAATCCTGTCCTCGGCGGGGAAGTCAGCGGCGCCCTGGAAGTACTTCCGAACGTACGGCCCCACTACCGGATGTCGCAGGTCTTTCTCCGACGGCAGAGTGCCCAGAAGGCCGCCCGCTATGTCATGAGCCAGGCGGCCTATCTCATACGTGAACCTGGTGGTGTTCAGCTTGACGGTGTTGGCCAGGAGCGGGTTCACGTAGCAGCCGCCGGAGGGCGTCACCTGCCCCTCGGCGGAGCAGGCCAGGGAGCAGTCGAAGAGGGTCTCAGTGAGGTGCACCATCTCCACCAACTTGTCGCGAATGTGGGCGGCTTCGGCCACCCCGTTGTAGCGGGCGATGAGAGCGGCCGCCCCGATGAGCACGTCGCTCACGCCGCCCTTGCATGCCCCGTAGTTCTGGCGGTGGTAGGAGGAAAACGTCTCCACCAGAGGCAGAGCAAACTCATGCTCCCCGCACATGAACACCCGCTCCCAGGGCACGAAGACATCCTCAAACACGATCATCGCCTCGCCGCCCACAAGTCCGAAGCGAGCGTTGCCCTGGTCTATCTCCCCTCCCAGTTTCCGTTCGTCGTTCGTCTGCCGCCCGAAGATGAAGGTCAGCCCCGGCGTATCAGCGGCCACAGCGAAAGAGACCGCATAATCGCCGTCTTCCTCCCGCATGGCAGTGGTGGGCATGACCACTAGCTCATGGGAGTTGACGCCACCTGTCTGATGCTGCTTGGCCCCGCGCACGACGATCCCATCCTTCCGGCGCTCGACCACCCGAAGGTAGACATCTGGATCCTCCTGCTCGCTGGGACGCAGGGCACGGTTGCCTTTGGCGTCGGTCATCGCCCCATCGCACATGACATCGCTGTCCTGAACGTAGCTCACGAAGTCTCGCAGGCGGCCGTGATATTCGGTCCCGCGCTCTTGATCGATGAGGTAGCTGACGATGTAGATGGCGTTCAAGGCATCGAAGCCCACACACCTTTGGAAGCAAGCGCCCGTCTGCTGCCCTAGAAGCCTCAGCAGCTTCACCTTCAGCACCAGGTCGTCAGGGCTCTGGTGAATGTGGGTGAAGCGGTTGACCCGCCGTCCGCTGAGATGCGACGTGGCGGTGGCAAGCTCCTGGTAGCGGGGGTCATGGGCCAGCTCATAGGTCATGGCCGCCGCGTTCACGTGCGGCTTGGTCAGTGGATGGTCCACCACGTCCTCGATCTTCTCTCCGAAAGCGTATACGTCGCGCTTTAGCTTGCGCAGGCTTTCCCGGTATTCGTCTGCCGTCATCATCGCCACACCTCTCAGTCTGATGCCTCTCTCGCGCCGCGACGTCTGTCTGCGGCTTACGCACTCTCACCTCGTTTCTACGTCGCCAGGCAAGTCATGTCAAGCGAGGATACACTTGACAGAGGAGCCCTGGCTGGAGACGATCTCGCCAGTGCTGCCAGCCTGGCTCGCCCGATCGGCATCGATGCCGCCAGTGGAGGAAGCAAACGATGAGCAAGATAGCATCCGCCTGGAGACAACTGCCCCCCCTGCGCGCGACTCTGCCGGCCATCGCCGTTCTCGCCCTGGCAGCCCTGTTGGCCGTTGCTTGCGGCGGCGGACAGGACGAGGGCCCATCAGCCACCGCCGTCCCCACCCTTGCCACCACCGTCCCCACTG
>Ga0209979_1002989_pt1 | contig 15377 bp, 15 predicted proteins | sample AnhtaG_FD_183114 | JGI IMG/M metagenome (GOLD analysis project Ga0209979, IMG submission 183114) | Deep subsurface microbial communities from Anholt, Denmark to uncover new lineages of life (NeLLi) - Anholt_01485 metaG (SPAdes) (version 2) | ecosystem: Environmental > Aquatic > Marine > Oceanic...
GAGGCTGGACTGTACGGTGGAACCGGCTTTTTGTGTCTGCTAACATATAACCATTGAAATAAGAAAGGAGAACTAGTATGAATCTGGTAAAAATTGAGAATCTGGTAAAGCGTTATCCTATGGGAAAGAGTCAATTTACCGCGCTAAGAGATATTAATCTTCAATTTGAAAAAGGAGAATTCTGCGGTATTATTGGTCCCAGTGGTTCGGGGAAAACAACTCTCCTGAATATTATCGGTTCGCTCGATATCCCATCTGAGGGAAGTGCTACTGTATTGGGTAAAAAGATAGAGGTGCTGTCTCATAAGGAAGCTGCCCGGCTGCGATGCAGGCATATGGGGTTTATTTTTCAGACGTATAATTTGTTGCCGGTATATACAGTCTTTGAAAATGTCGAATTTCCCCTGCTTATTATGGGGATGTCTGAAAAAGAAAGAAAGAAGAAAGTGCTGGATGCACTGGAATGGCTGGGCATGACCGATAAGGTTGACTCCCGACCGGCGCAGCTTTCCGGAGGAGAGTCGCAGCGCGTAGCAGTTGCCCGCGCTATTGTGAAACAACCAGAGCTGGTTCTTGCTGATGAACCTACGGCTAATCTGGATGCTGAAAATTCATACAATATATTAGAAAGAATGGTTAAATTGAATAAGGAATTGAAGACCACTTTTATTTTTGCCACGCACGATGAGAAGGTAATCGGCTATTTGAAAAGAAAAATCTATTTAGTCGATGGCCAGGTTGCCAAAGATGAAGTTATGCATTAGGTAAATCCCCTCACCCTAACCCTCTCCCACAGGGGGAGAGGGAACAAAAGGGAGAGAAAAAATGTTAGCGTTAAAATTAGCATATCGGAATATCAAGGGAGCCGGTCTTAGAACCTGGCTTAACGTGGCAGTACTTTCCCTTGCTTATGTTCTTATTATCTGGCATCAGGGTATTTTTACGGGAATGCTAAAACATGGCTCCCAGGCAGTGATTGAAGATGAGATTGCCGGCGGTCAATACTGGCACAAGAACTATGACCCCTTTGACCCTCTTTCTTATGATGAGAGCCACGGCCCGATACCGGCAGAGCTTACCGGTTTGATAGAAGATAAAAAAGCCACGCCGATATTAATCAGGCAGGCAGCAATCTATCCTGAAGGAAGGGTTCAAACAGTGCTACTGAAGGGGATTGAGCCGGGACAGACAATTCTGGGAATACCCTCAGCGGGCCTGGAGAAAGAAGAAGACGCATTACCGGTCCTAATTGGAAGACGCATGGCAAGAAGCACTTCTCTTGATATAGGTGACTATTTAACGATTCGCTGGAGAGATGTCAAGGGAACTTTTGATGCTGTGGAAGGCAAGATAGTTGAAATTATGAATACACAAGTACCGACTATGGATAAAAGGCAGTTATGGGTTCCCCTTAAAGAGTTGCAGAAAATGGTCACCCTGAAAGATGAAGCAACCATAATTGTGGTAGGTCAAAATGTTCAAGGCCAACGAGATATATCTGATTGGAAATTCAAGGACCAAAGATTTCTCCTGACTGATATTAATCAGGTGGTAAGGTCAAAAAGAATTAGCGCAGGTATCTTGTATGCTATATTGCTCTTTTTAGCAATGCTGGCAATCTTTGATACGCAGGTTCTATCTATTTTCAAGCGCAGAAAAGAGATAGGCACTCTCATTGCCCTGGGAATGACCCGACTTCAAGTGATAGCTCTATTTACTCTTGAGGGAGCGATGCATGGAATTCTTGCCATTGGTATAGGAGCAATTTATGGAATCCCCTGGATAATCTTTTATAGTAAAACAGGGATGAAGATACCTCAAGCTACAGAAGAGTATGGCTTTGCCCTGGCAGGGAGGTTGTATCCATCATATTCTGTGGGCCTTGTTTTAGGTACTGTATTTATTGTTATGGTAACCGTAACAATCGTAAGTTTCTTGCCCACGAGAAAAATTTCAAAGATGAAGCCAACAGAGGCTTTGAAAGGGAAAATATCATGATTAGATTCTTAATAAAGGGTTTATTGAGAGACCGTTCCCGGAGCCTGTTTCCTGTTTTGATGGTGAGTGCAGGTGCTTTTTTGACTGTATTTCTTTATAGCTTTATGAAAGGCACAATGGATGATTTGGTTAATTCCAATGCTAAATTTGATACAGGTCATGTAAAAATTATGACCCGGGCTTATGAAGAAATGGCTGACCAGATGCCTAATGATTTGGCTCTTTTAGGGGTTAATAGTCTACTTGAACGATTACGAAGTAGTGAAAAAAATATGGTATGGACACCGCGGACCCGTTTCGGAGGGTTGCTGGATATTCCTGATGAGAGGGGCGAGACGCGGGCGCAGGGTCCGGTAATGGGATTGGGAGTAGATTTGCTCAGCCCGGAATCTCAGGAAAAAGATATATTGAATCTAAAGAGTGCCCTGGTGCTGGGAAGACTGCCCCAAAAGAGAAATGAAATATTAATCAGTGAAGAATTTGCTGAAAAATTGGGTGTTGAAATAGGTGAGGTGGCTACTTTAATTAGTTCCACTATGAACGGCGCTATGGCTATATATAATTTCAAAGTTTCCGGGACTGTGCGTTTTGGTATAACAGCAATGGATAGGGGCGCTATTATCGCTGATATTAAAGATGTTCAGTCTGCTCTGGATATGGAGGATGGCGCAAGCGAGATTGTGGGTTATTCTGAAAATATGCTCTACGATGATGATACTATGTTGGCATTAACGCAGAGATTCAATGATAAATTTTTAAGAGATGACGATGATTTTTCTCCTCTAATGCTAAGTTTGAGCCAGCATAGTGGGCTCGGAGAATATCTCGATTTGGTTGATGTTTTTGGAGGGATAATAGTTCTCATTTTCGTAGTGGTGATGTCGATTGTTCTCTGGAATTCCGGTTTGATAAATGGTCTTCGTCGTTACGGTGAGATAGGTGTTCGTCTGGCTATGGGAGAACCTAAAGGGAGTCTCTACCGCTGGATGATTTATGAATCAATCATCATCGGTTTTATCGGTTCTAGCCTGGGAACAGTGCTCGGTTTAGCGATTTCCTATTACCTGCAATATACAGGAATCGATTTTGCAGCTATGATGCAAAAATCTACTATGCTTATATCTAATGTTATGCGGGCGCGGGTAACGGGATGGAGTTATGTTATTGGATTTGTACCTGGCCTTGTTGCCTCGGTGGTGGGCACGATGTTTGCGGGAATTGGAATTTACAGGAGACAGACTTCGCAATTATTTAAGGAGTTAGAAGTATGAGACGCTTGTTTGTTTTTGTTTTGCTTTTCACGATGACTCTCGTTTACGCTCAGGAGCCATCGGGGAAAGATATTCTGGAAAGAGTGGACGATAATTATACCGCAGAAAACCGCAGGGCTACCTCTACGATGGTCATAAAAGGTCGCCGGGCAACCCGCACGTTGCAGGCGGAATCCTGGATACAGGGTGTGGACAAAGCTTTTACCGAGTACCTTTCGCCCCCTCGCGAAAAAGGAGTAAAAATGCTTAAACTCGGTGACGAATTATGGATTTACTCGCCTGCAACAGACCGCACGATTAAAATAGCCGGCCACATGTTGAAGCGTTCTGTGATGGGTTCTGACTTATCATATGAGGATTATATGGAAGATCCAAGACTGAGTAATATATATAATGCGGAATTGACCGGGGATGAGAATATAGATGGCCGCGATTGCCATATTCTTGAACTTTCGGCAAAGAAGGAAGGTATAGCTTACTACCGGCGAAAAATGTGGGTGGATAAGGAGCGGTATCTTCCCCTGAAGGAAGAGCTTTTTGCCAAGAGCGGCAAACTTTTGAAAAGATTTGTTATCAAGGAAGTGTTTAAGGTGGGAAAGCGGTGGTATCCCAAGAGAATGGTTTTTAAAGATGTATTAAAGAAAGGAGAAGGAACAGAATTCATCATTGATTCTATTGAATTCAATGTTAAAATACCGGACTATATTTTCTCTAAAGCGTCTCTTCGCAGATGAAGGAAAAAATCTCACAGGACTGGCGACTATACCAGCTCGCCGAAGGATTTGAAGGATGCGGACGTCGAGGGCATCCCGGGAAGAGCAAATATCAAAACCTGCTTGACATTTCTTTGATAGTGGATTAATATATTAATGATGGATATAGAAAAATTTAATAGTAGTTCAAGAGGGGTGGCTTATGGAAACTACAGCGAGCTGTTAGGCCTTTGTCCCTAATCCCTTATTTACACTAAATTCTCCACTCCAAGAGTTTTTAGCCGGTATTTTAAATTGAACGAAAAGAGCTCGCTTAGCAATCGGTTGGGCAAGGAGATAAGGAAATATAAACAATGATAGGTGAACTGATAGAGAGCCGATATAAGGTGATAGATAAGCTTGGCGAAGGTGGGATGAGCCTGGTCTATCGAGCCGAGGACATAGAGACTGGGCAAATGGTAGCGCTGAAGTTTTTGAAGGAGGGGATAACTTCCAGGCGAGTAGAGGATGTATTGCGATTCCAGCGAGAAGCAGGGGCAATAGCCAAATTGGAGCATCCAGGGATAATGAAGGTATACGGAACGGGAGAATATAAACAGACTCCCTATATAGTGATGGAGCTTCTGGAAGGTAAGAGTTTGGCCGATTTGTTTAAGGAGCAAAGACGCTTTAGCGTTAAGGAGACTGTAGAGATAGTCCTTCAAATCAGCGAGGTCTTAAATTACGTTCACGGCAAGGGGATTATCCATCGTGACCTGAAACCCGGAAATATCATGCTCCTCTGGCAAGTTGCTGCCCAACAGCCCCCGTCTACCAACTACCAGGTTAAGGTCTTAGACTTCGGTTTAGCGCAAATTTTGGAGTTAAAAGAGATAAAATCCGAAGAAGAGATAGTGGGCACATTTGGATATATGTCTCCCGGGACCGGGGTTGGAGATGGTAGACGTAGGTCAAGTTATTGATGAGTGTTATCTCTTGCTGGAGCGCCAGCTCGCCGATGAGGGCATAGGGGTCAATAAAGAATATGGCCGGATACCAGAGATAAAAGGCAATGCCAATGAACTCAGGCAGGTGTTCACAAACATAATCCTCAATGCCAGGGATGCCATCAAGAAGACCTTTGATGATAAAAAGAAGCAAGGAGAGATAAGGATTAGGGCCTATCAGAAAGGAAGGTCTTTAGTTGTAGAGGTGCAAGACGATGGATGTGGGATTTCCCCGCAAGATATAGGTAAGATATTCGATCCCTTCTTTACCACTAAGGATATCAGGGGAGGTACTGGTTTAGGTCTTTCTATCAGCCAGCGAATCATCGAAAGACACAGGGGTAAGATAGAGGCCCGATCGAAGGTTGGCCTGGGCACAACCATTAGAGTAGAATTGCCCTTGGAGAAGGAAAGGATGTAGGGATAGTTTTCGGAGTCGCTCGGTTAGAACCTCGCTCTAATTCCGCCAGCGCTCACGTGAAACCTGACGGAATTGAAGCTCCTGTAACTATCCCTACATCCTTAGGAAAATAGGGAGGTGGGATTATGATGAAAGAGCACATTCTGATTATAGAGGACGATGAGTCTTTCCGCGAGACTCTAACTCTTCTATTAGAGAAGAAGGGCTATCTGGTGACTGGTGCCAGCGATGGTCACCAGGCCATTGCGGCAGCGAAAAGCACCTTCTTTGAGCTTATCGTTACTGATGTTAGGTTACCTGGAGGCATGGATGGTATAGAGGCAGTAGCGAAGATAAAGGGGATTAGGCCTGCGGCGAAGACTTTAGTTATCATAATAACCGGCTATGCCGATGAACAGGCTGCCGTAAGGGCGCTAAGACTGGGGGTAGACGATTATATCTACAAACCCTTTGAGAGGGAACAGTTTTTGCATATTGTAGAGCGAAATTTAAGGGTTTACCAATTGGAGAAAGAAAGGGAAGAACACAAGGAAATAATTGAGAAGATGAATAAAGAATTGGAAGATAGGGTTAAACAAAGGACCAAAGATTTAAAGAACCTTCATGAAAAATTGCAGGCAGCTTATCTGCGTACAATCAAAGCTTTGGCTCAAGCAATTGATGCCCGAGATCACTATACCCATAGCCACTCACAAAATGTGACTAAATACGCAGTAGTGATTGCTCAGGAAATGAAATTATCGGCTAAAGAGGTTGATGAAATAAGACAAGCCTGTGAGCTTCATGATTTGGGTAAAATTGGCATTCATGATTATGTTTTGGCTAAACCAGGAAAATTAACTTCTCAAGAATGGGAAGAAGTGAGACTTCATTTGCTAAAAGGCGCGGAGATCTTAGCACCAGTAGGGTTGTTAAATGGAACTATTAAATTGATTCAGCAGCATCATGAGAGATATGATGGCAAAGGTTACCCTTATGGCTTAAAAGGAGAATCAATTCACTTAGGTGCAAGGATAATGGCAGTGGCAGATGCTTTCGATGCAATGATTTCTGAGCGACCTTATCGAGAAAAACCTCTTACTAAACAAGAGGCGATTGAAGAGATTAAGAAAAGCTTAGGCACTCAATTTGATCCTGAGGTTGTCCAGGCATTTTTGAAAATAGTGGATAAGTTGTAGGACATTGTTAACTTAAAATGAATGCAATATTATGACTCTTCAATAACATTCTTTCCAGTGCTGAAGCGTTATAAAAAACGTGCCAAGAAAACCCCGATGCTTGCATCGGGGAGCGTCACCTAAGATAAACTTTGATAACTCATTTGGCGGCGGAATCCCAATAAATCGGGAGTCTACGAGTCACGTGTCGTTGAAGCAGGAAGCGGACACCAAATTTTCTTTTGGAATATTTGGGTAAGTTCTGTGGAACGGAAAGTCGTCTAAGCCCAGCCATTTACATTTTTTATTTGACAAAGGTAAGATTTATATACTATTATAAAAAAATAAAAAGTGGAGGTCAATGTGTTATAGAACAACTCCACAGAAACAAAATGTGGTAAGGAGGTGATAAAGAAAGAAAAAGAGAAAGATCTTTTGTCCTTCAGCATTTGCCATACCACTTGTCGAGTGTGTCAATCTTTGATGACTTTAAGATTAAATTCATAATAAGGAGAGATAAAAATGGCTACTAAATTTGGAACAGCGATAGCAAAGGGCGAGAACAGTGTTAAAGTAGGTGAAGAAGTAGCTAAGAATGCGATGGAAAAAATTGGATCGAGTAAAGTTGACTTCTCCATTGTTTTTGCGTCGAGTAAGTATGATTATCAGGCTGTGGTCAATGGTGTAAGGAAGGTTACAGGTAATGCTTCCCTTATCGGTTGCTCTACTGCTGGTGAATTTAATGAGAAGAAGGTGGAGAAGGAGAGCGTGGCTTGTGGAGTAATCTCTTCAGATAAGCATAAGTTCTTTAATGGTTTTGGGACTGGACTGAGAGAAGATGAAATTGTGACCCTTAAAGAAGCTACAGCTGGACTTCCCTCCACTGTAGAAGGTTATCCTTACCTCTCAGCTATCATTCTCGTGGATGGTCTGGCAGGAAAGGGAGAGGAATCGGTATTAGCAGCGGTTAGCGCCTTGGGGCCCAATGTAAAATTTTCCGGCGGTGCTGCTGCAGACGATCTTAAGTTTAAGGAAACCTATGTGTTTAGTAATGAGCAAGTAGCTAGTGATTCTGTGGGTATAAGCCTCGTTGCTTCCAAGATTCCCGTGGCGATCGGAGTAAAACACGGCCATGCTCCCATTAGTCCCCCATTGACAGTAACTAAAGCAGAAGGGAACATTGTACACGAAATCGACGGCCAATCTCCTTACGAGGTGTGGAAGAAGTACGCTCGGGAAAATGCGAAGAAATTGGGGATAGATGTAGACACGATGTCGGAGGCTGAAGCGATAGCGACATTCTTTACCAGATATGAGGCTGGTCTTCTCACTGGAACAGAATATAAAATAAGGTGGCTGGGAGGAACTACTACTACCGACGGTCCTATTTCCTTCACCTGTGCCATACCAGAGGGAACAGTATTGAGGGTGATGGAGAGTCCTAAAAAAGCCCAAATTGCCTCAGCAAGAAAAGCGGCTGAAATTGCTGTTGATGCATGTAAAGGTGTGAAATTGGCAGGTGCAGTAGTATTCGATTGTGTCTGTCGAGCGGTAATCTTAGGAGATGACTTCTCAAAAGCAGTTGATGGGATCAAAGATGTTCTTGGGGGAATACCTCTGATAGGCTTTGAGACTTATGGTGAGATAGCTATGGAGATAGGGCAGTTGAGTGGATTCCATAATACTACCAGCGTGGTCTTGTTGTTTCCTGAATAGCAATACGACCTTTACCACTTTCTCAAGAGAATAGTGAGTTTGGAAAGTGGTAGTGGGGATAAGGGAGATGAAAATGGCGGAGATAAATATTGAGTCTCTAGTAAGCCTGCTTAGGCAGTCAGTAGGAATTGAGGCGGCAGAAAAGTTTATTAACGAAGCTATCGAGGAGGTGCGGCTTCCCCGGAGGGGCTTTTATACTGAAGCGGAGTTTAGGAATATCTGTGAAGTCTTAAAAAAGAAAGGAGGGTATGTTAAGATAGCTGCTACCGTAGCTTCGAGGAGTGCATATAGGGCCATATATTATCAGGAAATAATAGCCAAAGAAAAGAAGGAAAAAGAAGATTTAGCGCGGTGGAGCGATATATTGGAGCAGAAGGTTGAAGAGAGGACAAAACAATTAAAGGAGACCCAAGCCCAGTTAATCCAATCAGCAAAGATGGCCACGATCGGTCAGCTCGGCGCTGGCGTTGCCCATGAGTTAAACAACCCCATCGGTGGCATCCTAGGATACGCACAATTTATCCTCCAGAAGTTATCAAAGCCTGATGTTGTTCCCAAGGATTTTAAGGCCTGTAAGCAATATATTCAATACATTGAAAAGGAAGCGAAGCGTTGCAAGGCGACTGTGGAGAGTTTACTTTCATTTTCCCGCAAGCCTACAGCAAGCCTTGTGGGTCTGGATATAACACAGGTAATCGAAAAAACTCTTTCAATTATAAGACACCAGTTGGAGTTACAGAACATCAAACTTACTACTGATTATGAACCGGAGTTACCTTCTATATCTGGCAATGTCAACCAATTGCAGCAGGCCTTTACTAACATTATCATTAATGCCCAACACGCCATGCCCAAAGGTGGAGAATTGAATATTCGTGTAAGCACCAAGACGAAGCGTAAAAAGAAGAACATAGAGATTAACTTCAAAGACACTGGCTGTGGAATCGCTAAAGAGGACTTAGAGAAGGTCTTCGAGCCTTTCTTTACCACCAAGCAAGATTGGAAATCAGTAGGAATAGGACTATCTATAACTTGCCAGATTATTAAGGAGCATAAGGGAACAATAACTGCGGAAAGCGATGTTGGTAAAGGAACGGTGTTTACGATTACCTTGCCGGTCAGTTCTGGGTAGTAAACTCCGTTAGAAATTTTGCCACACCCCTTTACTAAGGCGATATTTATAATGGGGTAAATTAAAAAGGGTTTTCTTTCTCAAGAATCTCAAAGAAAAAATTCATCCCTGGGAACAAATTCACACAATATAGCTTATGAAAAATTTTAATTTTATAAGTTATTAAAGACCGAAAAAGATGGTAGAGAAAATCAAAATCTTAGTTATTGATGACGAAGAGATAATGCGTAACCTTTTAACCGGCGTGTTAACCGATTCCGGATATAAGGTCAAGGCTGTATCTACGGGAGAAAAGGCATTAGGCGAAATCAAAGAGGATGACTATGACGTGGTAATCACTGATTTAAAAATGCCTGGAATGAATGGCATTGAGGTAATAAAAGAAGCTAAACAGATAAGCAAAGATAGGGATATATGTATTATTGTCATTACTGCCTATCCTTCTGTTAAATCAGCGGTAGAGGCAATGAGCGAGGGTGCTTATGATTACATTACCAAGCCCTTTGACATCGAAGAGATAAGGTTGGTCGTGCACCGCGTTGCAGAGAGATATTTTTTATTAAAACAAGTCGGGAGGAAAGGATTTTATCGGGAACTGCCCATTTTAGACGATCTAACTGGGATCTACAACCATCGCCACTTCCACGAAGTTCTTCCACGTGAGTTAGAGCGGGCAAAACGCTATTCGCAACCATTCTGTTTGCTGATGATGGATATTGATAACTTTAAGAAATATAATGATACCTATGGGCACTTAGCTGGTGATAAACTCCTTACGAATATTGCTAATTTGCTCATTTCGTCGATCCGATGTGCAGACATAGACTTTCGATATGGTGGGGAGGAATTTGTTGTTATTCTACCCCAAGTAGGGAAACAAGGAGGAGTGGAGGCAGCCAAGCGTATACTCAATTTAATAAAACAAGAATTATCTGTGACGGTGAGTATTGGCGTGACCTCCTTTCCTGACGATGGAACCTCCAAAGAGGAATTAATTAACAAGGCAGATTCTGCTATGCATCGGGCGAAGAAGTTAGGGAAAGACAGGATATGTGCATTTGGAGAAAAGAGTAAAAAATAAAAGAATATCTGTGCTCGTTGTTGATGATGAAGATGTGATGCGCAATCTATTCACTGACCTGCTCACTGAACGAGGATATGAGGTCATCGCTGTTAGGCATGGGCAGGAGGCAGTAGAAAAAATCAAAGAGATAAACAGATGCCAGAGAAACTCAAAATCTTAGTTGTTGATGACACAGAGGTAATGCGCAACCTTTTAACTGGCGTGTTAACCAATTCTGGATATAAGGTCAAGGCTGTATCTACGGGAGAAAAAGCATTAGGGGAAATCAAAGAGGATGACTATGACGTAGTAATCACTGATTTAAAAATGCCGGGAATGAATGGCATTGAGATAATAAAAGAAGCTAAACAGATAAATGAGGATATATGTATTATTGCCATTACTGCCTATCCTTCTGTTGAATCAGCGGTAGAGGCAATGCGCGAGGGTGCTTATGATTACATTACCAAGCCCTTTGACGTCGAAGAGATAAGGCTGGTCGTGCAGCGCGCTGCAGAGAGATATTTTTTATTAAAAGAAGCGGGGCAAAAAGAATTTTATCGGGAACGGGCCCTTTCCGACGGTCTAACTGGGATCTACAACCATCGCCACTTCCACGAAGTGCTTCCACGTGAGATAGAGCGGGCAAAACGCTATTCGCAGCCATTCTGTTTGCTGATGATAGATATCGACGACTTTAAGAAATATAATGATACCAAGGGGCACTTAGCTGGTGACAAACTCCTTATAAATATTGCTAGAATTCTCATTGGGGCGACCCGAAATGTAGACATAGTCTTTCGATATGGTGGAGAGGAATTTGTTGTTATTCTACCTCAAGTAAAGAAACAAGGAGGAGTGGAGGCAGCCAAGCGTATACTCAATTTAATAAAACAAAAATTATCTGTGACGGTGAGTATTGGCGTGACCTCCTTTCCTGACGATGGAACCTCCAAAAACGAATTAATTAACAAGGCAGATTCTGCTATGCATCGGGCGAAGGAGTTAGGGAAAGACAGGGTATGTGCATTTGGAGAAAAGAGTAAAAAATAAAAGAATATCTGTGCTCGTTGTTGATGATGAAGGTGTGATGCGCAGTCTATTCACTGACTTGCTCACTGAACGAGGATATGAGGTCATCGCTGTTAGGCATGGGCAAGAGGCAGTAGAAAAAATCAAAGAGATAGATTTCGCCATCGCCTTCATTGATGTCCATATGCCGGTGATGAACGGAGTTGAAACCTTAAGGGCGATTAGGGAAATCAAACCTCAAATAAGAATTGTGATGATGGATAGCTTTCCTAATGCCTTAATAGAGCAGGCGAGGAGAGAGGGGGCGATAACCTGTATTCACAAGCCCTTTGAGATAGAAGAAATAATAGAACTAATGGAAGAGGTTGTGGAACAAAAGGAGGAAGTGTGAGTAAAGGTAATATCTTGGTCATCGATGACCAAGAGACGATGTGTAATCTCTTAAGGGATAGTTTGTCTGAGCAAGGTTACAAGATTACTGTTGCGCAAAAGGCAAAAGATGGTTTAGAGCATGTACGAAATAGTTCATTTAACCTGGTAATTACAGATTTAAAGATGCCTGAGATGAATGGCATAGAAATAATCAGGCGAATTAAGAAATTTGACATAGATAATATGGTAGTCGTCATTACCGCCTACCCTTCTTTCGAAACCGCTCGGCAGGTACTCAGATTGGGTGCTTTTGACTACATCACTAAGCCATTTAACTTAGAAGAGATATTCTTTATAGTGAAAAGAGCGATAGAATTTGGTCACCTCAAGGCAGCCAATAAGAAATTAATGAAAGAATTGGAGGAAGAGAATATTATCTTAGAGAAAAAGGTCGAGGAAAGGACCAAGGACTTAAAAAAACTTTATAAGAATACGCAATCTGCGTATATGGCTACAGTTAAAGCCCTGGCTCAGGCGATTGATGCCAAGGACATTATACCCATAGTCATTCACAAAATGTGACTAAATATGCGGCAGCCATTGTTAAAGAAATGGGGTTTTCTGCACAGGAAGTAGAGACTCTTAGAGAAGCCTGCCAGTTGCACGATTTAGGGAAGATAGGCATTCATGACTATATCTTGGGTAAATCCGATAAACTTACAGAAAAGGAATGGGAGAAAATAAAGTTACATTCCTTGCGAGGAGCAGAGATCTTAGAGCCTTTGACTTTCTTGGATGGTGTGATTATGTTGATAAGACAACATCATGAGAGATATGACGGAAAAGGTTATCCTGATGGACTGAAAGGAGAACAAATAAAATTAGGTGCCCGGATAATAGCGGTGGCTGACGCCTTCGATGCTATAATATCTGAAAGGCCATACCGTAAGGCCTATTCTAAGAAATACGCTATTTCCAAACTTAAGGAGAACAGCGGTACTCAATTTGACCCCCAAGTAGTAGAAGCCTTTCTGAAGGTCTTAAAGAAACAACCGGGAATTATATAGCAGGCCCCATTAGATAGAAATTCATAACCTTTATTTATACAAAATTTCCTGCCTCCTCTAATTTCTTACACGGATTTTCCTCAGCCAACCTTATAAAAAGAGTTTTGAAATTCGACAACATGTTTATGTAAGAAGAACCTTTAAAAAAGCACATACCATTTTTGAAAAATAGGATATGTTTCCCCTTTAGACAATTCTCGCACACTGCATTTAAATTTTAAAAATATGACAATATCAAGAAATTAATTTCACCTGCTCGCAGTCTCGCTCGCAGTCTCGCTCGCAGTCTCGCTCGCAGTCTCGCTCGCAGTCTCGCTCGCAGTCTCGCTCGCAGTCTCGCCCTGTTAGAAATAAGCTCAAAGAGCATAAATAATCACTGGGATTATAGACTTTCTAACGGGGCGAGCCTGCTTCCCCTTACGTTGGGATAAAGCAGTGGAGAAAAACAGAAATCATTGATAACTTTTCAACGGTAGCTCAGTAAAGGGCCAACTCGCTATTTTACCAGTAAAGAATAAGGGCAAAATTTGCTTTATTTTATTTTTTGGAATTAGTATAATATTTTTGTTTTGAGAGAATTAGAGTAGTATTAACACTATAAGAGGAGTTATTTAATTATTTATGGAAGAAAAATTGGAAAGGAAACTCGGTCTGCTCGATGTCTTCTCTATTGCTTCCGGGGCAATGATTAGTTCGGGATTATTTATTTTGCCCGCTCTGGCATATGCAAAGACTGGACCTGCTGTGGTCTTCTCTTATATTTTAGCTGGCATTCTCATCTTGCCGGCAATGCTTGCCAAGGCGGAACTGGCTACTGCTATGCCTAAAGCAGGGGGAGTCTATTTTTTTATTGAGAGAAGTATGGGAGCTCCCATAGGTACCATCGGGGGACTTGCCAGTTGGTTTTCCTTGAGTTTTAAGAGCGCCTTTGCCCTTGTGGGAATAGGCATATTTGCTATGCTGATTAACCCCGGTATTACAGGGACACAAATAAGACTTATTGCTATAGGATGCTGTCTCTTGTTTATGTTTATTAATATCATCGGTGTTAAACATACCGGAAGATTCCAGGTAGCATTGGTCCTTTCTCTTATCGGTATACTCCTCTTATATGTCTTTCGTGGCTTTCTACTTATTCAACCACAAAGATATGCTCCCTTTCTCCCTTTTGGCTGGGGTTCGGTTTTTGCTACTGCAGGCCTTGTTTTTGTTTCCTTTGGAGGTTTAACAAAGATATGCTGTGTGGCAGAAGAGGTAAAAAATCCGGGACGCAATATCCCTTTGGGAATGTTTCTTGCTTTTACTATTGTGATGATTCTTTATGCTCTGGTTGTGTTCATAACAGTTGGATTGCTCGATTCTACAGAGTTTTCCCATTCTCTTACTCCCATTTCCCTTGGCGCCAGCACTTTCATGGGAAATTTAGGAGGTCTGATACTGGGCTTTGCTGCCTTTTTGGCGTTTATCTCTACGGCTAATGCCGGTATCTTAACCGCTTCCCGGGATGCGATGGCTATGAGCCGGGATTACCTCTTACCTAAATTTTTTCAGAGAATAAATGCCAGGTTTAAAACGCCTCATTTTTCTATAATCTTTACCAGTGCTTTTATGATTATAGTTATCTTATTCTTAAGTCTGGAGGATTTGGTCAAGACAGCATCTACTCTAATGATTCTATTGTTTCTATCTGTAAATCTATCCCTTATTGTTATGCGAGAAAGCAAGATACAGAGTTATCGGCCAAAATTTCGTTCTCCCCTCTATCCCTGGATTCATATATTAGGAATCGTGGGATATGGATTTCTTATTTTTGAAATGGGAAGGGTTCCTCTTTCCATAACCGGGATTTTTATCGTTTGTGGACTGGTCTGGTATTTAGTTTACGCTAGAAACAAAGTAAGTCGCCAGGCGGCCCTGGTGCATGTTATTGAACGAGTTACTGCCAGAGAGTTAGTTGACGCTACTTTACCGGAAGAGTTAAGAGATATTATCGTTGAGCGAGATGAGATTGTGGAAGACAGATTTGATGACCTTATAAAGAAATGTGAAATTTTGGACTATGACCCAGCTACCACTGCAAAATTTATGGCTGAAGACATATTTAAAGTAGTAGCAAATGTTCTATCCCGACGATTACAGATAGACGAAAAGACTTTGTTTAATCTTTTTATGAAAAGGGAAAAACAATCGAGCACAGTGGTTGCTCCCGGGCTGGCAGTACCCCACATCATTGTCAAAGGAGTGGGCAAGTTTGATATTCTGATAGTGCGCTGCAGGAAAGGAATTGTTTTTCCTAAAGAACCCCAACCGGTGCACACTATGTTTGTTCTGGTGGGCTCTTCTGATGAACGCAATTTTCACCTCCGCGCCTTAGCAGCTATTGCCCAGATTGCCCAGGATAAAGATTTTGATAAGAACTGGTTAAAGGCGCGAAATATCGAAGAATTAA
>Ga0209979_1002990_pt1 | contig 15375 bp, 10 predicted proteins | sample AnhtaG_FD_183114 | JGI IMG/M metagenome (GOLD analysis project Ga0209979, IMG submission 183114) | Deep subsurface microbial communities from Anholt, Denmark to uncover new lineages of life (NeLLi) - Anholt_01485 metaG (SPAdes) (version 2) | ecosystem: Environmental > Aquatic > Marine > Oceanic...
TTTGCGTTTGATTTCGGGACCATGCTGTACACCGGTTTTCGCTCTCTCCGTTTGGGCATGAGCATAACCAACATGGGGCCGGAGCTGAAATTCTCAGGCCCGGACCTCTCTGTCGGCTATGACCCTCTGGAGGGTGAAGGTTCCAATTACGATGTTGGCGCCGAACTCAAGACGACCCCGTACGACCTTCCGATGACCTTCCGGGTAGGCATGGCCTACGACGTTGACATGGGCCCAAAGTCGGTCCTGACCCTGGCCGGGGAACTCAAACATCCCGGCGACAATGTCCGGCAGGGAGCCCTCGGGGCTGAGTGGGGCTTCTCGAAGCAGTTCTTCCTGCGGGGAGGGTACAAGTTCAATTACGACGAAGAAGGGCTGACCCTGGGCGGCGGTCTGTCGACCAGGGTTTCAAACAGCGCCGATCTCGTCATCGACTATGCCTGGCAGGACTTTGGCCGGCTTGAGTCGACTCAACGGTTTTCCATCGGATTCGTGTTTTGAGGATATACGCGTCCTCCTCGTTTCCAGCGCCCCGATACCGATACCGGGGCGCTCTTTTTTGCGTTTCGGTTATGGACAATGAGTGTACAACAGGTATATTAGATGCCAATTTTGCACAAATACAGGAGACTGACGATGACGAACATTCTGTGGCGGCCGACTCGAAGAGCTTGCATTATTCTTTGCCTGATTCTGGCAAATAGTACCGTAGTTGCAGCGAATGAGGCGGTAGAGACTTTAACCGGGTATTTTGATCTACTGGCAACGGGCAACCTGGAGTCCGCTTCAGGCATGTGGACGCAGGCAACCATTGAGAGATCGTCCCGATTTGGCATTGAATACTCGGATATTCCTCTGAAAATTGACTGCGCTTCGCCGATCGTGCGCAATCTCGAGCTGATGCGCAACCACTTGCAGCCGCCGGCCAAACAGGTCACGGAACTGCCCGGTGGCGACTTTGTCAGACTGGAATACTCGGCCATAGCCGAAGGAAAGCTGGTGGAGCATTTTTACTATGCCTACTTTGACGGTAGCTATTACTGGCTGACCTACCCCCAAGACTACTACTGCCGGGACTGGAAGGTAAAAGAGAGCGAGTACTTTCGTATCCATGCCCACCCGGACGTTCAGAAATATCTAAACCCGGCCGCTCTCGATGAGGCGGATCAGTTCGTCGAGCGTCTGGCCGATTCCCTTGATCTTTCACAGTCTGATTTGAAAACTATCCGCGAAAAGAAGATCGAATACTACTACTGTGGCTCAGACGAAACGGTGCGGGAAATTACGGGAGTTCGGACTAAAGGAACGTTCGATCTGCCTTCCAACGATATTATTTCTTCTCTCTTCCTTCATTACCATGAAGTGGCGCGCCTGATGGTGAACGTTAAACTTGGACACCTGCCACTGGCTACCCATCCCCTGCTGCGCGAGGGGCTGGCGGTATATTATGGCGGACGGCGAGGCAACGCGTCATCAGCACTGATCGGCCTGGGCGCCTTTTTGCACCGCGAGAAAATTGTCGAGATTGATTCCCTGCTGACCATGAGCAGCTTTGACAGCCACGCCAGTTCAGACATTGCCTATCCGGTGGCCGGATTGTTCACCGCCTACCTGCTTGACAAGATCGGGCACAAAAAGTACCTGGAACACTATCGGGCGCTCTCAGGAAGCCTGGACGAGGTACGGGCGCTGCCTGATTCAGCCGTGCGAAGCGAGCTTCTGGCGGCCGTCGGCATGTCGTCCTGGGCCGCACTGCTGAGTGACTTCAACACGTTTATACAGCAGCAGACAACAGAACGAGGACCTCTCCTGCCCGGTCGGATCGAGAATGTTGAGCCCCTTATGGAGGCTGATGGTTTTGCTATCTCAAGTAATAAGGAGTGGCTGGTCTTTGAGTTTACCGCCAACGCCTCCGAACCTCCTAACGGCAACCTGTTGTTCGGCCATGACGCCCGCCTGTCCAAGGCCAGTTCTGTTATGTTCGAGGAGCAGTATGCAGACAAACGGCCGTTTGAGGGATACCGCTTTGGGGTCCGCTTCGATGCCAATGAGGCCGGCCTCTATGACTATGCCGCCAACCACGTCCTTGCCAAGTACATCCTGGGAATTACGCCCTCGGATGAGTATTATGACTCGGACCAGAACAATATTACTATAAGACTTAAGAAAAGTCTGGTAGGAGATAAGCTCCCGTCCGAGAACAACTGCAAACTGATTCCCCTCTAACAGACTGTTGAAAAAAAACCAGAGGTGTCATTGAGGTGGTATCGGGCGACCCGGGTTGTCCCAAAAGTCAAAATCTGGTGAACGGCGGACGTCCTGAGGCTGTCCCCAAAAGTAGTTCCGTCAGTAGGCAGTAACTGTAGGGCAGAACCTCTTGTGGTTCTGCCAATTTATAGCTTGAGTAGGCAGAACCGCTTCGGGTTCTGCCCTACACGAACTCATCTTACTACCAGCAGCACAACTCGGAGACGGTGCCGTTGAGGTATCGAGCCAGGTATATGATGTCTGCCAAATCAACGGAACCGTCACAGTTGACGTCACTGGCCAAGCACGGGAACGGTGGTGTGCTGCATTCAAAGTAGTAGGCCTGCAGAAAGGCCACGTCATCCATCGTAACAACTGAATCTCCATTAGCGTCACCGCAGATGTAGGGGCCGGTGCAGCCCAGATCAAGTGACCCAATCAGAACGCCGCAGCTATTGTACTGTGACAGGCAGGGTGAAAACTTGCTCAGGCTAAAGTCGCCTGTTGCGGTATCGCAAAACAGCGGGTCGGCGGAAAAGTTGCCATTTATCCCTGCCTGGTCGGCGATGCAGCCCACCCAGTCGCCGCCGGCGTTGCCGTAGACATCGCAGCAGGTGAGGACGGGGTTACTAGTTCCATCGCAGTAAACAGCTTCACCTTGGCTACTGAAAGCAATGATAGTGTTGCTGATCGTGGGACTGGAATGGTCGCGGCAATAAATCCCGCCGGCCCGATCTGCTGAATTTCCGCTGATGGTGTTGTTGCTGATGCTGGGACTGGAATAGTAGTAGCAATAAATCCCGCCGCCGGTGTTTGCTGAATTTCCGCTGATATTGTTGTTGCTGATAGTGGCATTGGAATAACCACGGCAAGAAATCCCGCCGCCGTAGCTGTTAGCTGAATTATCGCTGATGGTGTTGTTACTGATGGTGGGACTGGAATAGAAGTAGCAAGAAATCCCGCCGCCATACATGTGAGCTGAATTTCCGCTGATGGTGTTGTTGCTGATAGTGGCATTGGAATAACCACTGCAATAAATCCCGCCGGCCCGATCTGCTGAATTTCCGCTGATGGTGTTGTTGCTGATGGTGGGACTGGAAAAGTAGTAGCAATAAATCCCACCACCATAGAATACAGCTGAATTTCCGGTAATAGTGTTGTTTCTGATCGTGGGACTGGAATTGTAGCAAGAAATCCCTCCGCCGCTGCTGTGGTAAGTTGTATTTCCGGTGATTGTGTTGTTGCTGATCATGGGACTGGAATTGGAGCAAGAAATCCCACCGCCGCTACTATTATCAGCTGAATTTCCGGCGATTGTGTTGTTGCTGATCGTGGGACTGGACTGTAGGTCGCAATAAATCCCGCCGCCGGCGCTCCCTGAATTTCCGCTGATGGTGTTGTTTATTATCTTAGGCGATGAAGATGAATCACACTTAATACCACCCCCAACTGATTCAGAGGGAAAGGGACTATCAGTAAGGCCATATCCGTTCCGAATAGTAAATCCCTCTACGACGGTTGATGAGTCCTCGCCAGAGTGAAAATAAAAACCCCGGTGAGGTTCCGATGCGCTCCCTTCACAATCGATAATGGTTGAATCCGGATCATTCTCTGATTTCAGCACAACGCCTTTGCCGCCAAAGTCAATATCTCGGTTACCATTGCCCGTATAAGTCCCTGGCGCCACCAGCACCGTATCCCCATTCTGTGCCGAATCAATCCCTGCCTGAATGGTCGGCTGATCGGCCGGCACATGGATAACTGTAGCGAACGAAGCTACTGACATACTAACAACTGCCCCCACAGAAATCAAAAGTGTTACCGCTTTTTTCATAATATCTTTCGAAACATTAACTTGGATCAACCCAATTAGTAGTATAGCGTATAGACCGCTTTTGTCAAGTGTTTTAAGAAGTTAAACCGAGCGCGGTGGAAAGAGGCAGATGTGGAGAGGCTGTCTCAAAAGCCGACACAACCGCGTAGGGGCGGGGGTGCCATCGGCACACTTATTTCTCCACGAATTCTAAACCCAACGTCACCCTGAGCGGAGTCGAAGGGTGTGGCGACACAAGGCCGCCACCTACGCGAGACCACACCACCTGTGGGGCAGATGTGGACATCTGCCGCCCACGAAACTTTTGGGAAGGGTAAGCGCTCACTATTTTTTCCGGGCCAGGCAAAACGGAAGCCCTAATACAGCTATCGCGATAGCCGTGTATATGACCTGGTGGTAGCTGGCCACGAAAATCAGGCTGTCATTTCCCAGATCAGCATATCGTATTTGGAAATAGGCAAAAAGGGCCGTGCCTAAAGCGATGCCGGTCGACATGCCGATGTTGCGTGAGGTCGACAGAATGCCCGACGTTATGGCTCTTTGGTGTTCAGTGACCGCGCCCATCATGGCCGAGGAGTTCGGGGTGTTGAAGATGGCTGTTCCACTGCCCATGACCACTATGCAGAGAATCAGGTAGCTATTGGCGGTCTCGGTTCCAACATGCGATAGCAGATACAAGCCGCACGCTAGAGTCGTCATGCCAAGGGTGGTCAAGACGCGGGAGCCGATTCTGTCCGACAGCCGTCCAGCGAGCGGCGCCAGGATAAACATCAGTACGGGAAAAACGATCAAATACAGCCCGACTGTTCTCGGCTCGAAGTCCTTGATTCTCTCCAGGTAGAAGGGGATAAGAATCATTACCCCGGACATTGAAATGAACATCAGGACAGCCGCCACCAGCGCGGTGGTGAACTGGCGATTCTTAAGCATGTCCAGCCCGATCAGGGCAGTCTCAGGGCTGGATTCAAACTTCACAAACGCCAGCAGCGAAACCAGCGATACGACGGCCATCCCCCAGACACGGGGATCGGTCAGCCCGTAGTTGCTGACCAGCGACAATCCTAACGTCCCGGAAAACAGCGCCAACGAAATGGCCACTCCCCCCGCAAGGCGCATTTTTCGTCGGGTGACTCGTGCAGGAAGCAGTTTGAAGTACCGGAGCGTCAAAACCATACCCAGAAGGCCGATGGGAAGATTGATGACAAATATTGATTGCCAGGGAAAGAACTGCAGAAGAAATCCTCCCAGCGGCGGGCCCGTCATCATGCCCGCCGATACCATCATCACCATCATGCCGATCCCTTTCCCCCTCTCCCGTTCGGGAAAGACCTCGGTCACCATTCCGGTGCCGACGGCCTGAAACATGGAGGCGCCGATCGCCTGGATAACGCGGCCAAAAACAAGGGAGTATATTGACCAGCTCATAATGCACAACAGCGACCCGACAATAAAAAAGCTGAAGCCGAATTTGTAGGCAAAGTCATATCCCTTTCGTTCCGTCCAGGCGCCGAAGATAAGCAACAGAGAAACCAGCGTGAGCGTATATGACAGAACCACCCAGGCCACCACGTCAACAGTACATTGCAAATCATCTGCAATGGTAGGCAGGGCAACGTTGAGAATCGAGCCGTTGAGGGTACCCATGAACGTCCCGATAGCCCCGACGGTGAAAAACTTGTGGCGATTTTGCTGGATGACGTTTTCAATCACGGCTGTCAAATGTTTCTATAACTCGTTGTGTAAAAAAAGATTGACAACTTACGGCGGCAACCATAAGGTGTATGGTTAGCACAGTCAACCTGTTTTTTGGCCCAAAAGGTTAAACAGATGCCCCGTAGTTTCGTCTATAAAAGTGCAAGAGACTCATTCGGGGTATGACTAGTACGATCCCCGAGCTGGTTGAGAGCTTTATTAACGGTGACCAGGAAGCGTTTGCTGAACTGGTCAGGAGGTACCAAAAGAAGATATATTCTCTTGGCTTACAGGTATTAGGGAATCATCTCGATGCCGACGAGGTTGTCCAGGAGACGTTCGTACGAATCTATAAGAAACGCAAGGAGTTACAGAATGTAAAATATTTCTCGACGTTCTTGCTGAGGATTGCGACCAACTACGCCATTGACCTGCTGCGAAAGCGACATGGTCACACCGGGATTTCCAGCGAAACATCGTCCCTTCCCGGCAGCGTACAACTTGAGTTGTCCCGGCGGGTAGCAATGCCCAGCGAGCAGTACGAGAACAAGGAGCTGATGGAGGAGATAAAAGCAGCCATCAGACAATTACCGCCTCGTCAGAGGCTCACGGCCATCCTTCACGACGTCGAAGGTTTCAGCAAGGCCGAGATAGCACAAGCTCTGGATTGTCCTGAAGCCACGGTTCGCTCCAATCTCCACATCGCCCGCAGAAAGTTGAAAAAGATTCTAACGCAGCGCCTTAAAGGCAATAAAGAGGAGTAAAAATGACATGCCAGCGTGCGCTGTCGCTGATTGAGGATTATATCGATGAGGACCTCTCTCCGGCAGAGGCTGAACGGGTGGAAAGGCATCTGGAAGGTTGCAGCCGATGCCGGGAAGAATTCCATACGGCGCAGCGTCTCAAGCAGTTGCTGAAGCAGATGCCCGGACATGATCCCGGCCGGGATTATTGGTCAGAAACGGCGCGGCTTATTCGAGCCAGGACTATTGACGTTCCCCCCAATGACCAACAGGCTCTTGGCGTTACAACTGATGTCGTGGGCGCCCGCCGCAACGCCCTGGTGCGGGCTCTGGTGTCGGTCGCGGCCTCGCTGTTCGTTCTGGTTTCGGCAATACTTATCGGCGCCAGCCAGGATCAGCGAGTTTCACGGATGGACACCGTCAGCGCTCCGATACTGGCCACGGCGCCCGTTAGTGAACTGCTTGGTGCCGACAATAGTCCAGTGGTGACCCGAGCCGAACAGGTCCGGTTGGCAAAAGGAATGCTTCTTATGGGTGCCCCGGGATTTTTGGGACGGTTTACCGGCCTACCGGACCTGATGGTCACAGAAGAGTAAGAATAGTACTTAACGCCATTGAGAGGAGATAAGTCTTGAAGAGACTAACCGCCATCATCATTACCCCTTTCGTAGCTGCAATTTTTCTCGCAGGCTGCACGCAGGGGGAAAAGAAAATCATGTTGCGCTACAAGTTTGAACCTGGCTTGAAGCTCTCATATGAGCAAGTGTCAAAAAGAAGCACCACCGTCACGCAGGCTGATTCTACCATCAAAGAAAGCTCCATGACGTTTGAGGTACAAGTGGAACAGCTTGTAAAACGGATACTCCCTGACAGCATCGCTGAGATAGTAGAAGTTTCCACCTGGACAGTTGAAAAGCCAGGCAAAGAGGATTCCTCCGTTACTGAGACGGTTGAAGAAAGTCGAGAGCTGGTATTGCAGGTCCGGCCCAATGGAAAGGTCCTTGATGTAAAGTTCAGGCAAGACGAGAATTACTCCCATATCCGCTACATAAGAAACTACTACGAGCAGGGGATGCCGATTTTTCCGTCACACGAGGTGACGCCTGGCTACACCTGGACCCAGACCACGAAGGTGGTTCTTCCGGGGGAACCTATGGAAGCGTCGATGACCTACAGAGTGATGTCGCTGGCGCGCGAGGCCGGCTATGACTGTGCCGTAATTCAGTGCGATGGTGACATGATTATTCCCCTTGAACCGAACCCGCAGGACTCGGTTCAACGCAGCGGCCTCGACCGCATCAGATCCACCGGGCTGCTCTATTTTGCCTACAAGGAAGGCATGGTTATATTGCAGCGTGAGCAATGGTTGATAGACCGCTACCGCCGTAAAATGGTCAGCGGCGAAACGAAGGAGTACAAGGAAGCGGTAGAGTTGGATATTGATTATATGTTCAAGGGACGCACTATCGTTGACAGCCTGGCGTTGTAGCTGCATACCCCGGATGTGACAACCACGTAGGTCAAAAGCCCTGCCTGTCCTGAGCTTGACGAAGGGCGCTTTTGACCAATAAGATTAATGTCAATACTACAGGAGTTTTGACCTACGTCCCCTAACCCCCATAAGATTAAATTTCGACGCCTTATATTCTGCAACTAACCAGTTAGATTATTCCGATAATTGCAATTATGGCAAAAACCAGGGCAAAGTTGATTAATACAATCCATTGGTAGAACAATGGTCCGACTCTTCCCGTCTCTGTTCTGGTGATTTCTTTATACTGAAAAGCTTATTTTGGGGCCATCACGCGTAACCAGAGAAAGCTTACGGGAATTCCACGCTTTTGTAGGGCATTGTAAATTATCAAACTAATGACCACATTCCAGATTCCACATAGAACGCAGAGAACTACAAAAATACCGACAGTATCTATCGCTTATCCTCCAATCTCTACAATATACCGGATACCGGCTTCGCATTGGCTTATTCAAAACTAATAATATTTTTGTGCGAAATCCAGTTACGCTATTATGTTAATGAAAGTTAACTATGAAAAGTAAACAAAGTAAGTTTTGTCTAATATGACACAATCTGTAATTCTAACTTGTTAATATACAACTGGATAAAAAAATGGGGTTATCTATTCATTACCCAGAACTTTTCGGTTCGAGTTCTGCCTCGAATAGCTCCCCGAACCGTGCAGAACTCAGAACTTTTGAGTTGGTCTTTCACCTGTAATTACCCGGTACTACCGCTCGACACCAGTAAGTGCTCCTGGGCAGGTTACGTGACTGCCGACATCCATGAGTGTGACCTAATATACAGCACAGAATGTCTCAGGAGGTCTGGTATATCTACAGTTTGAGTACCTTGTCAAGCCATTGAAGTGTCCCCGCTCATCTACCTGAGCCGTCGCAGATCAGTGACGATTTGGCTGCAGTTCTGACGTATTAGGGTCATGACTAAGTAGCCCACTCAACCATAGCCGCTTTCAAGAGAGCGATCTTTCCGAACAGACGGAACAGTTGTTGCTCATATAACTCCCAGACGTTCGTTAACCCGTTCTGGCTACCGGACTTCTGGAAAGAGTGAATGGAAAGGAAAAAGAACAACCCTGAAACTCAGGTAACAATAGTCGCAGTTAATTGCATCATAAGCGAGGCTGACAAGAGAACATTCGGCATCCGCGCAAGAACGCTTCAGCACGTTCAGCCCGATATGGTAGGCGTTGTGTTAAGCAGTACTTTCGGATCTAATTGATTGGCGAATTCCTACAAGTGAACCATCAACTATACGAGGCTCTTATGAACAAGCTGTTAATCCTCATCGGACTGTGCATCTGCACGCTCAGCAGCCAGGCTCTGGCGCAGGAAGTGGTTGTTTCCGGCTTCCCGGTTGGCGTCGCGGGCAGCGTAGAGGCCGATTTCTTCCAGCCGTATATGCCGCAACTGCAAGCCGTGGCAGATACGCTGAAGAAGTATCCGCTGGTGCAGGCAATTGTTACGGGCGGTGCCGACGGCTACCGCTACGCGCGCCAGAACGACGCCAAAAACCCCGGGCTCGCCCTGGGACGCGCACATTTGCTGGCCAAGCTGCTTATCGAAGACTTGCAGGTGGACTCAACCCAGTTGATCATTCAGTCCAAGAACCTACCGGACACAGGTGGAATCTATCGGTTTGCCAGCGTCCGCGTACCGCGTGGACTAATCGACCTGGAGTCCAAGATCAACGCCAGCGAGGACCGGTTGGCTGCCAGGCTCAATGCCCTGGAGAACCGCCCACCTGTCGAGAAACACTTCACTGAAATCACGGAAGTACCCAGTACCTTCACCGAGAACTTCGGCCTGCAACTCGGCGCCGGCCTTTCCTCATCGCCGTTTGGCGGGATGCCTATCGTCTCGGCTGCGGCAACCTGGAGACAGCAGGTCTACCTCGAGGTTGTCGGCGGGCACTCCCTCTGGAAGAACGAGTACCGCTTCGAAGATGAGGATCTGGATACGCGTCGCCGCATGCTTGGCGGTCACGTAACGGTCTTTCCATTTGAGGAGATCCGTCTCGGATTCGTCGGCGGCTGGATGCGCGTCGAGCAGATCTCACAGTTCTACTTTGAGTACGTCAGGCTCTCAGAAGGTCCGCTGTTCGGCCTGCGCTTCGATCTCGCTGATTTCATCTCCGTTGTCGGCACCTATAATCCGGCGAAACGCCGAGCCGCCGGCATTGATAGATCGGATACGAACCAGGATCAGTTCCTGGTTTATGCCACTCTCTACAAACTGGTGGGAGGAGGAAAATGAAACGCATATACGTTCTTGCCGCATTGTGTGCGCTTATTTTTGGCGCCCAGCTGCTGGTGACCTGTTCAAACCCGCTCGAGCGAGATGACGACCCGGACCCTAGTCCGCCCATAATCGATACCGTCATCGACACTTTGATCGACACCGTAGAAGTGTTCGATACGGACACAATCTTTGACACGCTAATCGATACCGTCACCGACACTTTGATCGACACCGTAGAAGTGTTCGATACGGACACAATCTTTGACACGCTAATCGATACCGTCACCGACACTTTGATCGACACCGTAGAAGTGTTCGATACGGACACAATCTTTGACACGCTAATCGATACCGTCACCGACACCATAACCTACACCATAACCGACACCATAACCGACACCATAACCGACACCATAACCGACACCGTAACCGACACCATAACCGACACCGTAGAAATTGTTGTTCCTGACTCCACCTGCATACAGACGATTTGCGATACGCTGTACGAGCATAATCATAAGATCTTCTGGACGTTCGGAAACATGGCGGGTACGTACCTGCTAACGTTTGAGGCGACAGTCGAGAACAACCAACCACCGAAGGAATTAATCGTGACAATCGATGGCGAAGAATACATCTGGCATACCGACCAGAGTCTGGTGTTCACTATAGAAGCAACCCTGGACGAATATTCTACGATTAAGATTCACCCGGATAAGCCGATGGCATTTGGACATTACGTCTATGTATGTCTGACATTCGGAACACCGTAGCGCTCTGCTCCTCGGTCTGTGGTCCAATTCGGGGGTTGACGAGACTCGAACTCGCGGCCTAATACCTTTTAGGCTGCGAGTTCCCAGAGTCAAGGTCAGTTTCTTGCAGTACACTATTACACTACCCTGGGCGTCGTCAGGACAGTCATAACCCTTTCGAACTTTCCGTTTACAATGCGTATCCGCCCGTCTAAATTACTCGCATGCCGTTCACGCGGGTCATACTCATCATCATCGACGCCTGCGGTGTCGGTGAGCTTCCTGACGCCGCCCAATACGGCGACAGGGGTGCAGCCACTATTCCCAATGTCGCTCGTTCAGCAGGCGGGCTGTCCATGCCCAATTGCCGAGAGCTGGGATTAGGCAATATAGTTGAAATTGCGGGCGTTCCACCGAATAAACCAGCCCCCGGCTGTAAGTCAGCCATAGGCTGCTGGGGGAAGATGATGGAAAAGTCGCCCGGAAAAGATTCGACGACGGGCCACTGGGAAATCGGCGGCGTTATCCTGCCGAGGCCGTTTCCGGTGTTCCCGGACGGTTTCCCGCCAGCGCTGGTCAGAGAGTTTGAACGGCGGGCGAATGTAAAAACCATCGGCAACAAAACCGCCAGCGGCACGGAGATCATCAAAGAACTTGGCGCCCAACACCTCAAGACAAAAGAGATAATTCTTTACACCTCGGCTGATTCCGTCTGGCAAATGGCCGCCCATGAGGATCTATATCCGCTTGAGCGGCAGTTTGAAATCTGTCAGATCGCACGCGACATATTGACTGGAGAGTACGCAGTGGCGCGGGTTATCGCCCGGCCGTTTATCGGCCCACCGGGCAATTTCACTCGCACCGCCGGGCGTCGGGACTTCTCGCTGAAACCGCCCCAGGATACAATCCTCGATCTACTGGTAAAAAAGGGCCTCAGGCCCCTGGCGATTGGCAAGATTTGGGATTTGTTCGCAGGTCGCGGCATCAGCAACAAAGTCAAGACAGCTAACAATGATGAGGTCATGTCGGCCATTATAGACTTCGTTAAGAATGACAGCAGACACGCATTGGCATTCGCTAACCTGGTCGACTTTGACATGTTATGGGGCCACCGCAACGATGAGGTCGGTTTTGCCAAAGGCCTTGAGGCGTTCGACCGTCAGCTTGGCGAACTGCTGCCCCTGTTGCGTGAGGACGATCTGCTGATAATCACCGCCGACCACGGCTGCGACCCCACTCACAAGAAGCACACCGACCATACACGAGAGTATGTGCCGCTGCTGGTATACGGGAAGAAGGCCAAGCAAGGCGTTGATCTGGGAGTGCGCGAGACGTTTGCGGACGTGGCGTGTACGGTGGGGGAGATCTATGGAATAGAGCACAGCTTTCCAGGAAAGTCCTTTTACCGGGAGATTGTTTGAAAGTTGGATGGGGCCGCCCTGCAGGAATCCTGCCTATAGCTCAAAAACGTACGTATGATTGCAATATGATATTAGTTCTTGACCTCCACCTTGGTGACCTTGAGTATAACACCACCGTCGCCGGCGATCCACATGTTGTCGGCATCGCCGAAAGCCACTTTCCTCAACGTGCCGGTCACGCCGCTTGACACAGTTGACCAGTTGTTCCCGCCATCAAGAGTTGTCTGGACCGTACCGCTGTCTCCCACGGCCAGGCCGGTTTGATTATCCCAGAAGGCGATTCCGTGCAGGACCTTATCGCATCTGCTGTCCTGCTCCACCCAGATCACGCCGCTATCGTTGGTGTGAAGGACCGTTCCGCCAACGCCAGCTGACCAGCCGCTGCTGGTGTTGACAAAGGCAACATCGAGCAGGGGTAGACCCGATTCGTCCCGATGAGGTATCCACATTTGCCCGCCGTCGTTGGTCCTCAGAATTGTTCCCAGGTGACCGACTGCCCAGCCATTGCTCTGATTCGGAAAACTTAGACCATACAGGGTGACCGACGTATTGCTGTTCTGAGGCGCCCAATTTGTTCCGCCATCACTGGTATGCAGAATGGTGCCGCTGTTACCGACCGCCCAGCCCTGCAAGCTGTTCACAAATGCAACATCGGCTAAGGCAATTCCGCCGTGTGATTGGTCTTCCCATGTATTCCCACTGTCGGTGGTATGGAGTATCGTTCCGGCGTTGCCCACAACCCATCCGGTGCCCGCATCTATAAAGTATATGCCATGCAGCATAGCCAAGGCGCCGCTGTTCTGAGGAGACCAGTTCGCTCCACCATCGCCGGTATGCAGAATGGTGCCGCTGTCGCCAACCGCCCAGCCGTTTTTCGTATCAGTGAAGAAGATGTCCCGCAAGTCCTTTGATATGCCACTGTTCTGAACGGCAACGTTGAATTCAAACGTTGTAGTGCTGTCTGTGATGATTGTCTCCGGATCAGAACATCCGGCCGGCAGCAGCATATTCAAGCCGCAGATCACAAGGAAGAGACCGCGCAAGTTGTTCATCAATAGCCTCATAGCACCTATACCTACCCAATATCATAATAACGCACCATTTCCGAATCTATCAAACGATTTCTCTGCCGAGGATATGCCCAAAGGCACTGATGACGTTAAGGCTAAAAAGAGTTACCCACGTTGAAGTAGAACCGTTCCTCGTCGGTGTCGGCGACACCGTAGCCGAATTGCAGTGGGCCAATCGGCGAGTCAAGGGCAAGAAATATGCCGACGCCGTGTCGGAGATTGCGCAGCTTAATCTGATCAGTGGCCGTATAGACTTCACCAATATCATAGCGACCAGTGAGATACAGACGCAAAGGAAGTTTCACGCGCAATTCGTTGGACAACACAAACACTTTGTCACCCGAAAGCTGATGGGTGCGGAACCCGACGAACGAGCGCATCCCACCAAGATAGAACTTCTCGGAGACCGGCAGCCCGGATCGCGAAAGGCCGAGGGCCAGCTTAGGGTGGTAATTCAGGCGTTTTCCCAATGCGAAGTAAGCCTCCACCGATGTAAAGAACCGTGTGAATTCAACCTCGCCGCCGAGGAACTTCCCGACAAATTGCAGTTCAAACAGATGCTTCTTCCCCGTTTCCGTAAACGGCACCCGATTAAACGTTTCCACCACCGACTGGATTTTGAAGATCCTCAGGCCAAACTTCTCCGTCACATTCTCATCAGGATGCTTGTATTCAACCTCCTCCACGGTAAAGCCTGCCGTCACGGTGCCCAGTCTGGCAATTTGCTGCCCCAGTTGCAGTTCGGCGCCGGTCTTGACCTCTGCCCGCTCACCGGTGCGCGAACCCTCCTTGTCAAAGAGATGGCGGTCGAGCTGGCAGCGGTACAACCGTATTTTACTGGTCAAATAGGTTTTGAAAATACGATCCGCCTTGAAGCTGCTGAAATACTCCTGACGATCACGGGCGAAACGAGCGTGGAAAAGCAACTGCAACCCGATGCCCCCGATATTGTCATCCAGAATCTCAATGAACTCTTCAGACTTGTATTCGTCGTCCCAGTGCCAGCCCAGGCGCAACTGACGATGTTTTTTCTCCTCAACGCGTATTTTCACAATGGCCCCCTTTCGGTACGGCACCAGGTCAACCATCACCCGGTTGAACAGGTCGGTTCCGTAGATGTTGGCGATGCCCCGTGATGCCCGGGAAGTCGAATAGGGCTGACCGACTTTCAGTGGGAAGCGGGAGCGGACAAACCAATCTTTGGTTCGCTCATTCTCCACGACGTCAATGCGGTTGATTATCGCTTCGTCGATGACCACAGTAATCCTGTTCTGCCCCGGATCAATAGCCACCTCTGTTATACCTGCCAGGTCAAAGCCGTCTGTCTTGTACAGGTTCATGATGCTATCAAGCCCCTGCTGCAAGAGTCGCGGGGTAAGGAGAGTGTCATCGAGGTCGAACCGGGCGGCCAGCGTGGTGTCATCATAAATTGTGTTGCCGACAAAAATGAATTTAATGTCAGGCAACCAAAGATTTGGGTGAGCCGTTATCGAAAGCAGAACCTCCCTTGTCCCCTTCGGTGATATGCCGAGCAGAGTCGGTTCCACCTCCAATTGGAATAGGTTGAGATCAATAGCCACTGACTTGAGCGTGCACACGAGCTGCGTCCGGTTGACCGTTTTTCCCAACAACCTCTTCCTGACGGCGTCTCCGACGGTGCTTGCCGAGCTGTCTGCTTCAACCTGTGCCATGGTGTATCTCATGCCTTGCCGCTGTTGCCGCAACAGGCGGATTATGCTGTCGGCGGCCGCTTTGCCGGTTTGATAGCCGATTTCTATTAGAGTGTCTCTGAATTTGAAATCCATCAACCCAAAATCATCGATAGGCGGCTCCATGGCG
>Ga0209979_1002991_pt1 | contig 15374 bp, 11 predicted proteins | sample AnhtaG_FD_183114 | JGI IMG/M metagenome (GOLD analysis project Ga0209979, IMG submission 183114) | Deep subsurface microbial communities from Anholt, Denmark to uncover new lineages of life (NeLLi) - Anholt_01485 metaG (SPAdes) (version 2) | ecosystem: Environmental > Aquatic > Marine > Oceanic...
TCCGCACCTTCGAAAGGGTGAATTCTCACCTCAAGCTCTACCCCTTCTTGAAGCCGAAGGTGGACAAGGTCTTGGCAGCAGCCGGCCTGGAGTATCAGGGAAAGGTGAAGGTGCGGCATCTGGTAGATGTCCTGCTCAACGATGTGGGCGTTGAGGACATCGCATCCAAGGTAGTGAATTCCCTTCATGGGCTAAGGGTGGCTATCTATTACGGCTGTCTGCTGGTTCGCCCCAGAGTGGCTTTTGACGACCCGGAGAATCCTCAGTCCCTGGACGGACTGCTGGAAAGCCTGGGGGCAGAGGTCGTACCCTTTCCGGACAAGGGCCGCTGCTGCGCGGGCTCTTTGATCATATCCAACCCCGACCTGGCTCTGGGCATGATTCTGCGGATACTGGAGAGCGCCGACAGTAATGGCGCGGAGTGTATCGTCACTGTTTGTCCCTTGTGCCAGCTCAACCTGGATGCTTATCAGGGGATGGTCAACAGCAGGTTCGGAACCAAATACAAGCTTCCCGTCATGTTTATTAGCCAGTTGTTGGGTACAGCGCTTGGAATCGAGCCCAGGACCCTGGGTTTCGAAAGAGGCATAGTGTCCCCGGACAAGGTGTTGGCGGGTCATTTGCAGGAGAGTGTGCGATGAAACCAAGGATTGGCGTCTATATCTGCCATTGCGGGGCAAACATCGCTGCCACTGTAGATGTTGAGGCGGTGACCGAGTTTGCCCAAGGACTCGACTCGGTGGTTGTGGCTCGAAACTACAAGTTCATGTGCTCCGACCCGGGGCAGAACATGATCAAGGAGGACATAGAGAACCTCCAGCTGGACCGCGTTGTGGTGGCTGCCTGCTCGCCCCAGATGCACGAGCCTACCTTCCGTCGAGTCTGCGAGGAGGCAGGGCTCAACCGTTATCTTTTCCAGATGGCCAACATTCGCGAGCATTGCTCATGGGTGGTCCCTGACAAGGAGCAGGCTACCAAGAAGGCGAAGGCCTTGGTAAGTTCCGCCGTCAGACGCGTTGCTCACCAGGAACCGCTGGAGGTTAAGACGGTGCCAGCTACCCCCTCTGCCCTAATCGTAGGAGGAGGCATCGCTGGCATTCAGGCCGCTCTGGACATCGCCGACGCTGGCTACAAGGTCTACCTGGTAGAGCGAGAGCCCTCCATCGGTGGGCACATGATCCAACTGGACAAGACCTTCCCTACCCTGGACTGCTCGGCCTGCATTCTCACCCCCAAGATGTCTCAGGTTGGTTCCCATCCCAACATCGAGCTCATGACCTACAGCGAGGTGGTGGAGATGTCGGGTTACGTGGGGAACTTCAAGGTGAAGATCAGAAAGAAGCCTCGCTACGTGGACGAGAGCACGTGCACCGGCTGCGGCGTCTGCAGCGAGAAGTGCCCCTGGACGGCCGACAACGAGTTCGATATGGGCTTGGGGAAGCGCAAGGCCATCTACACTCCCTTCCCGCAGGCGGTGCCTAACATCCCCGTGATCGACACGGAGCACTGCGTCTATTTCCAGAAGGGCACCTGCCGGGCGTGCGAGAAGTTCTGCGAAGCCAAGGCCATCGATTTCGAGCAGACCGAGAAGCTCGTCGAGGTAGAGGTCGGGGCCATAATCGTAGCCACAGGCTACGATCCCTTTGACCCTTCGCCCATCTATCAGTACGGCTACAAGCGCCTGGACAATGTCATTACCGGCCTTGAGTTCGAGCGCCTGTGCAATGCCGCCGGGCCCACGGCCGGCCGCATCGCATTGAATGGCGGCCCGGAGCCGGGAAGTGTCGCCATCATACACTGCGTTGGCAGTCGCGACCAGAACTATCACGAGTACTGCTCCAGGGTCTGTTGCATGTACTCCATGAAGTTCGCTCACCTGGTAAGAGACAAGACGGGAGCAAAGGTCTACGAGTTCTACACCGACCTCAGGACCGCTGGTAAGGGGTACGAAGAGTTCCACAACCGGGTCCTGGAGGAAGGGGTCATCCTTGTTCGCAGTCGCCCCCCCGAGGTGGTCTCTGAGAATGGAAAACTGATCGTCCAGTGCGAAGACACCTTGGCCGACTGCCAGCGCCGCATCGCCGTCGACATGGTTATTCTGAGCACCGCCCTGCAGCCCCGGGCAGATGCAGAGGAGGTTGCCAGGCTATTCTCCGTTAGCCGAAGCGCCGATGGGTTCTTCCTGGAGAAGCACCCCAAGCTGGCCCCGGTAGCCACCATGACCGACGGCATCTTCATCGCTGGCTGCGCTCAGAGCCCCAAGGACATCCCCGACACGGTGGCTCAAGCCTCGGCAGCGGCCGCGGCGGTTCTGTCCATGATCGTCAGGGGCACAATCGAGGTTGAGGCGGCAACCTCTGTTGTGGACGAGGAGCTCTGCTCCGGCTGCAAGACCTGCGTCTCCCTGTGTCCCTACAACGCCATCTCCTTCTTGGAGGACAAGAATGTCGCGGAGATCAACGATGTCCTGTGCAAGGGCTGCGGCGTATGCGTTGCTGCCTGCCCGGCGGGAGCTATCACTGGCCGCCACTTCACCGACAAGCAGATCTTGGCTGAGATCGAGGGCCTGCTGGCGGACACCAAGCCGCCCCTGGTGGCTGTCTAGAGCGAAAGGAGAGAACCATGCGGACCCTCACGCCTGTCAAGGACACACCCGAACGCGAGGGACCGATACCCCTCGTGCAAGAGAGAAAGGAGAGAACCATGCGAATTCTTGTCCCTATCAACGGCACACCCGAATGCGAGATATCGATACCCCTCGCGCAGCAGCTTGCTGATGCGCCCGACGCTGAGATCTACTTGGTGCGGGTGGTCGTGGTGATCGATGCCTTCAGCGGACTCAGATTCGATCCCGATGTCCTGCAGATGATGGACGATGCAGCGAGATACCTGAGCGACGTGGCGTCCCGCTTCAAGCTGCCGGCGGACCGCACGCGATGTTTGGTCAGCTGGAGCGCCAATGCAGCTAAGGAGATCATCAGCATCGCCGAGAAGGAAGGCATCGACCTTACTATCATGTCCTGCCGCCGCAAAAGCTGGTTTCGGTACTTGCTGCGAGGCTGCGTCTACTGTGACGTGGTCCGTTCTCACGTTTGCCCGGTGCTGTGCGTGCCCCCGGCTGGCTTGGAGGCCGGCCCTCAAGATGGCGCACGACATCGCGCAATGGCGGCGACGCCGTCTTAGACGCGGAGTTCAGACGCACGGAACAGATAGTCGCGACCTATGGCGATGAAAGGAGTTACCGATGCGAATCCTAATCGCCGTTGACGGCTCGGCTGAGTGCGAAGTGTCGCTACGCGGCGCAGCGAGATGGATTGGTGTCCTGAATGCGGATGTCTACCTGCTGCAAGTCATCGATGGCTGCCTGAGCACAAAGGGGGCTGGGAATCACGGGCCCTGGTGCCCAGGAGATGTCGAGGCCGAAGTACTGGCCATGAAGAAGGCACGAGCCTACTTAGATGAGCTGGTGTCCCGGTATGAGTTGCCAGCGGATCGGACGAGATGCCTTGTCGGCCGGAGCGACAATGCAGCCGAGGAGATCATCACCATCGCCCAGAACAACGGGATCGACCTCATCGTCGTGTCCGGGCATCGTCGGAGCTGGCTCGGGCAACTGAGCAAGGACAGCGTGTGCAGCGAGGTGGTCAGTCCGAGGGATTGTGCTGTTCTATGCGTGCCCCTGGCCCGCGCCGCGTAGGCCAGCCGTCGACATCACGCAGTGGCGGCCGACGCGACCCTAGGCGCTCGACCAACGCCTGCCCCTGGAGATCTCCCTCTCGTTGTTCGCTCCCACGACGAGGAGGCCAGCCCCGGCCGCCTGGGCCTATGCCTCCGGAACCGGTTCGTGACGCTGGCGAACTGCGAGGCGGGGTACGCAGAGTTGCTCAGACTCAAGGCTTAACCGGGCACTGTTACTACCACACTGGTTCCTGCGCCCGGTTCTGAGTGTATAGCTAGGGTTCCCCCAAGTAGCCGAGCTCGCTCTTGCATTCCTATTATGCCGAGCTTGCCCGACGCAGTCAGGTCGCTTGTACTCTGCGCCAGCTCAAAACCTTTGCCGTTGTCGACGATTGTCATGGTGATCCCCGCGTCCCTGAAGTCCACCGTGAGCTCAACCGCTGACGCATCCGAGTGCTTTGTAACGTTGCTTAGCGCCTCTTGAGCAATGCGGAACAGTGCCATCTCCGTGTCGTCCGGGAGGCGATGCTGTTCACCTAGCACCCTGATGTTTGCACCTATGTGGTGCTGTTCTTCCAGAGCTGTCGCAAGCCATTTCAGTGCTGGCAACACGCCCAGATCGGCAAGGACAGGCGGACGTAGATCCCGGCTGAAGCGCCGCACCCCTTCCAATATCATGTCGCTTTGCTCACGGAGCTCCTCAACATCCTTCGGGATCTCCTGCGGCAACTCGTTCTTAATAGAGGCCAGCGTATCAACCAGCGTATCAAGACGACGAGAAAGGCCACTGAGAGCCTGAGCGGTGTCATCATGGAGTTCACGGGCAATGCGCAGTCGTTCACCCTCTTGAGCCTTAAGAACCTGTGAGAGGTAGAAGCGCAAATTCTTTTGCATTCGCCTCTGCTCGGTCACATCCCTCAAGATCGCCTGCACACCTACGGGTTGCTCACCTCGAATGGTCAAGCTGGGCATAAGCTCCACAATCGCCTCTGTTCCGTCTCGCTTGGTCAACCGGAGCTCGAAGGGACCCTCTACGGTCTCGCCGTTCAGTTGCCTTTTGATTATTTCCCGTGCACTCTCTACGCCTTGCCCCGACAGGAACCTTCCGATATCCATACTGGTCATTTCCGCACGCGTATAACCAGTAAGCTTCTCACAGGCCCTATTGGCCGCGATGATCTTGCCGTCCAGGCTATGAACAAAGATTGCCTCCGTGGCGTTCTCAAAGAGGCCTCGATAGTTCTCTTCTGATTGCCGAAGCTGCTCAGCGGTTTCTCGCTCCTTTTGATAAAGGCGAGCATTCTCAATGGCGACGCCGATTGCATTGCCGATAGCGTTCAGCAGCTCCATTTCGTCGGCGGTAAACTCTCTCCGGCTACGTGTGGCCGCGCAAAGGGTGCCCAACACTTTCCCCTTGGACTTGAGGGGGACGATAAGCTGGGATTGAATTTTCTCCTGACTGACTGCTGCCCTTGTCAGCATGGGATCGTGGGAGGCATCTTTCACCACCAGGGGCTCCCCAGTTTGGGCCACTCGCCCATTGAAGCCCTCGCCCACCTTCATCCTCTTCACTCCAGCCGCGGACTCGTCCGATACCCCGTGATAGGCTTCGAGACTTAGCTCGTTGGCCTCCTCATGGAGGAGGAACAGCAGACATATCTCTACACCCATCACATCGCAAACCTTGTCCACCGCAAGGCCCAGGACATCCCGCAGCTCCAGAGATTCGCTAACAACGCCCACAACGGCATTGATGCCAGAGAGGCGCTTCTCCTCGTTCTCCACAACCTGGATGTGTGACTGGAGCTCCCGCTGAGTCCATTCTAGCGATACAATGGTCTCCTTGTGTCGCGCCTTTTCCTTATTCTGCACGTCTATCAGCCAGCTTACAAAAGCACCGATGAAGAGGAAGGCGGCGACCTCAATTAGGGCCTCTTGGGACTCAGATGATATCAGGAAGACGCGGGGCAATAAGAGCGCAGCAATTACGAGGGAAGCCAGGAGGCCTCCCCGCAGTCCGAATACGAAGGCGGCATAGGCTACGGGCAGAATGGAGAGTATCCGGTGCACGGAGCGTCGGGCGAAGTCGAGTCCAAGGCTGGATTCCGCCGTTTCTATCAAGGGGATGCGATCTGCATAATAGAAGACCGTCCCGCAGGCCATGATAGCCAGTATGATCCAGAAATGCGCCTCTTTCGGAACTTCGAACGCTTGCCTATTTGAAGAAGCCAATCTTTCGATGCTCCTCCCTTCTTCAACGTTAGGCGCAGGCTAGGTCAATGGCCTAAGGTATGTGCTCGAAGGAAAGCCAGCCTTCCTTCAGCGCACGTAGCACAGCCTCGGTGCGTGAGCTAACCCCGAGCTTGTCAAAGATGTGGCTTAGATGAGATTGAATGGTGCGCACACCGAGACTGAGTTGCGCGGCGATCTCTTTGTTGCTCATGCCTTTGGCCGCTAGCTTGAGCACTTCAAGTTCTCGCTCGCTAAGGTAACCACCCGCGCCCTCGACGCGATGTCCACGGCTGAGGGACGAAAACCACTGCACGACCTTGCGGGCCACGTGCGGAGCAAGCACTACCTCGCCAGCGTACACATCCCGAATGGCATCAACTAGTTGATGGCCACGCACGTTCTTGAGCAGGTAGCCATCGGCGCCCGCTTCCAAGACGGCATAGACGTACTGGTCATCGTCATAGGCGCTAAGGATCAACACCGCCGTACCCGGCTGAGTTTTCTTGATCTGCTTGGCAGCTTCAATGCCGTTGAGGTTCGGCATAGCAATGTCGACTATGGCCACATCGGGCTTCAACTGGTTGACCAGCCTAACGGCTTCCTCCCCGTCAGCAGCCTCCCCGACTACCTCGAAGTCCTCCTCACGCTCCAAACGGTCGCGGGTCCCTTCCCGAACAAGCGTGTGGTCATCAGCGATAAGGATGCGGATCTTGCCCATAGCGTCTTCCTATTGCGCCGTCTACAGCGGCCACCTTCGCCATCGCGGCGCCCGATTTCCGGCCCTTCTATTGTTAATTCTATCACAACACGGCGCTTCTGCGGGTTGCGCCCTCTCTACTGGATCTCCTAGCCCCCACTGGCTCAGCCTGCCCCACAACCTGCTCTTGCCGGGCGGTCGAGGCGCTGTGCGCGCGCCATCTGTGCTCCGGCTACCGGCGTATCACGACGATGCTCCGACGCCAGGTACGCCCGGTGAACCGCAAACGGCTGCGCTGGCTCTCGGGGAGCAACCGCTGGAGCACACCTAACATGGCTTCTCCCTGCGTTGCCGAACGGAGGAGTCCTTTCGGCCCAGTGCTGCGCCATGACAACGGCTCCGGTTCATCTCGACCCACTCCTGAACCTGGTCTGTATAGAAACATGGCGGGAGCCGGGCAGAAATGCTCAGTTCTTTTGCCTGAGCGCTGCGACATGAGCGCGAAGAAAGTGAGCAATATGGCTGAATCATTCATCCGCCCATCGCGCGCCCTGGCTTCGTTTTGAACGCGCCAAATGCCTAGCGAGGACGGCTTCCGCGGCGGACGACAGCACCAGGGGCTGGGCACTAGATTTGAGATGGAGGACGGCAAGAGCTCAGCGGAGTGTCGAAGCTGCGGCTGAGACTGATAAGGAATGGGGGCGACAGAGATGACAATAACAAGCTTCCAAACAAAGCGTCGGGCCAAAGTGAAGAAGGCACGGCGCAGTAGCGCCACAGGTGCCCATGCGCTGCAAAGGATGAGGGCGGTGGGTTACGTGAGACAGGACTTCAGCGAGATGGGCAAGAAGAGGATCAGCCACGAGGGCCAAAAAGCAAGGATAGCTGGCTGTGCCGACGCTAACGACTGGCATCTCGTCCAGACCTATGAAGACATTGGCTGGTCGGGAGAGGACCTGAACAGGCCCGGCCTGCCTGCGCTGCTTTCCAGGCTGGACTTCGAGATCCTGATAGTAGATAGGACGGACCGCCTAACGTGCAAGAAGAAGGACCTGGATTTCCTACTCGCTCTGCTTGAGAAGCGCGGCATCACTTGTGTGCCTGCCACTTGGTCGTGGGAGCCCTTGGCTCAGTACATGAGATGGTGGTACCGCCTGAGGGCCAATCCTGTATATGCCTTGCTCGACTCATCGCCTGTGGAGAGCTGGGCGTCCCTGGCCAAAGGCCATCCGCCGGCAGAAGTGGAGAAGGCCGCAGGCTGAAGAAGCGCGGCTCCTCAGTGAGGATGGCCGAAGGTCGCTACACCTAGAAAGGAGAACTGAGGTGGTGAGCATAGTTCCTCCGGAGCGGCTGTACAAGCCGACTCCGGCCTTCAGGCGCCAAGCCCACATCGAGTCCCAGGATCGGTACCACGATCTCTACCGCCGGTCGATGGAGGATCCAGAGGGCTTTTGGGACCACATCGCCGCCCGTGAACTGGAATGGGCCAGACACTGGGAGAGAGTCCTTGAATGGACCCCGCCCTTCGCGCGCTGGTTCGTGGGGGGACGTCTAAGCCCTGTGCACAATTGCATCGATCGCCATGTGCGAGCCGGTCGCGGGGGCAAGATCGCCTACATCTGGGAGGGCGAGCCCGGCGAGGTGCGCACCCTTACCTATGAAGAGCTACAGGACGAGGTGTGCCGCTTTGCCAATGCCCTGCGGAGGCTGGGTGTATGCGAGGGCGATCGGGTGGCCATCTACCTGCCGATGATCCCGGAGCTGCCGATTGCCATGCTGGCCTGCGCCTCCATCGGTGCCATCCACAGCGTCATCTTCGGTGGTTTCAGCCCTGAGGCTCTGCGCGACCGCATGAACGACGCCGGGGCCAAGGTGCTAGTCACCGCTGACGGCGGCTACCGCCGGGGCAAGGTCGTGCCCTTGAAGGCCAACGCTGACGAGGCGCTGACTGGCGCGCCCTCGGTGAAGGCGGTCCTGGTGGTGCGCCGGACCGGTGAGGCGGTGCCCTTGCAACGCGGCCGCGATCACTGGTGGCACGAGTTGCGCCAGGAAGCATCAGCAGGGTCCAGTGCGACGGCGGTGGAGGCCACTCACCCGCTGTTCATCCTCTACACCAGTGGCACCACCGGCAAGCCCAAGGGCGTCGTCCACGCCGTCGGGGGCTACCTAACCATGTCCCACATCACCACCAAGTGGCTCTTCGACCTCAAGGACCAGGACATCTACTGGTGCAGCGCTGACATCGGCTGGGTCACTGGCCACACCTACATCGTCTACGGGCCCCTTTCCAACGGCGCCACCATCTTCATGTACGAGGGCGCCCCCGACTGGCCGACCCGCGGCCGCTTCTGGGAGATGATCGAGCGGCACCGTATCACCATCTTCTACACTGCCCCCACCGCTATCCGAGCCTTCATGGCCTGGGGCGACGAGGAGCCAGCCAAGCACGACCTCAGCAGCCTGCGCCTCCTGGGCACTGTGGGCGAGCCGATCAACCCCGAGGTGTGGCGCTGGTACCGCCGCACTATTGGCGCCGACCGTTGCCCCATCGTCGACACCTGGTGGCAGACGGAGAGCGGGGCCGCCATGATAAGCCCCTTCCCGGGTGCCACGCCTCTCAAACCCGGGTCCTGCACGCTGCCGTTCCCGGGGGTGGACGCCGAGGTCGTGGACCGCAAGGGCAACCCTGTGCCCTGGGGCGAAACTGGCCTCCTCGTGATTCGCCGGCCCTGGCCCGGCATGCTCAGTACCCTCTATGGGGACCCAGAAAAGTACAAGGAGGCCTACTGGAGCCAGATCCCCGGCATGTACTTCACGGGCGATGGCGCCCGCCGCGACCAGGACGGCTACTTCTGGATCCTGGGCCGCGTGGACGACGTCATCAACGTCAGCGGTCACCGGCTAGGCACTGCCGAGGTGGAGTCGGCGCTGGTGAGCCACCCGGCGGTGGTCGAGGCAGCGGTGGTGGGTTTCCCCCACCCGCTGAAGGGCGAGGGTATCTTCGCCTTCGTCACTCTCACTAGGAGCGACCGGCGCTCGCCAAGCGATGCGCTGGCCGAGGAACTGCGGAAGCACGTAGGGCGCGAGATCGGCCCCATCGCCCGACCTGACGAGATCCGCTTCACCGATGTCTTGCCCAAGACCCGCAGCGGTAAGATCATGCGCCGACTTCTGCGGGAGATCGCCAGCGGCACCTCCGCCCGCGGGGACACGACGACCCTGGAGGATGTCTCGGTCTTGGAGAAGCTGCGGGCCGCCTAGAGGGCCAGCAGCGGTGAGCCACGCTAAGCAGGCCGCGGCTAACCCCCGTTCCCTGCTTTCAGTGTCCGGCACATGTGAGTTTCCGAAGGGTCCTTCTTCTCACGAGCAGGGGAACACGGCTATAATCTCTGAATGCGGTGCCCGCTACCAGAGAGGAGGAAGCCACGATGAGTCTATCCGCGGAAGACCTCCACCAGCGACTGGAGGAGATGCGGCGGGAGCTAGACCAACTCAAGAGCAGCGCCAGCATTGAGGTCAGGGAGAAACTGGCTAACCCTGCCCCCCTCGGCCTGGCTGGCTTTGGCCTAACCACCCTCATCCTCAACATCGTCAACGCTGACCTCATCGCCAAGGAGAGCATCGGCATGGTCCTGCCGGTGGGCCTCCTCTACGGAGGGCTGGCTCAGTTCCTGGCAGGCATGTGGGAGATGAAGAAGAACAACACCTTCGGCTTCACCGCCTTCTCCTCTTTCGGTGCCTTCTGGATGGCGCTGGGTATCATGATCATCTTGGAGAACACGGAGGTGGTAGAGCCAGTGCCCAAGAACGGCCTGAGCGTCTTCCTCGGCGCCTGGGGCCTGTTCACCGCCTACATGTTCATCGGCACCCTGAAGATCTCGCGTGCCCTCCAGATGGTGTTCGGCACCCTGACCATCCTGTTCTTCCTGCTAGCCTGGGGCGAGCACAACGAGACGGTGATGAAGATCGCTGGTTGGGAAGGCATCTTGTGTGCCGCCTCAGCGCTCTACGCCTCGGCGGCGCTGGTGATCAACGAGAGCTGGGGCCGCTACGTGGCGCCCCTGGGCCTGGTCAAGCATTAGAACTCGGCGATGCGAGGAGGCCCGATCCCTTAAGCTTCACGGTATTGAAAAGCGCCTTTACGTGGCTGAGCGGATGGCGCTCCGACGCTCCCTGTTGCCGTCTGATTTTGCTCCCCGCAGGGCATGGGCTTCATCAATGCCCAGTTCTCTTGACGAAGCGCTGCGACATGTGTGCGAACAAATTAGGCAAGATGGCTGAATCATCCGTCCGCCCATCGCACGCCCTGGCTTCGTTTTGAACGTGCCAAATGCCTAGCGAGGACGGCTTCCGCGGCGGACGACAGCACCAGGGGCTAGGCACTAGATTTGAGATGGAGGATGGGAAGAGTTCAGCGGAGTGTCGAAGCTGCGGCTGAGACTGATAAACAATGGGGGCGACAGAGATGACGATAGTAGACTTCCAAACAAAGCGTCGGGCCAAAGTGGAGAAGGCAAAGGCCGGTAGCGCCACACATGTCTATCCGCCGCGCAGGATGAGGGCGGTGGGTTACGTGAGACAGGACTTCGGGGAGATGGACAAGAAGAGGACCAGCCCCGGGGGCCAAAAAGCAAGGATAGCTGGCTGTGCCGACGCCAACGACTGGCATCTCGTCCAGACCTATGAAGACATTGGCTGGTCAGGAGAGGACCTGAACAGGCCTGGCCTGCCTGCGCTGCTCTCCAGGTTGGACTTCGAGATCCTGATAGTAGATAGGACGGACCGCCTAACGGGCAAGAAGAAGGACCTGGACTTCCTACTCGCTCTGCTTGAAAAGCGCGGCATCACTTGTGTGCCTGCCACTTGGTCGTGGGAGCCCTTGGCTCAGTACATGAGATGGTGGTACCGCCTGAGGGCCAATCCTGTGTATGCCTTGCTCGACTCATCGCCTGTAGAGAGCTGGGCGTCCCTGGCCAAAGGCCATCTGCCGGCAGAAGTGGAGAAGGCCGCAGGCTGAAGAAGCACGGCTCCTCAGTGAGGATGGCCGACGGCCTGAGTTCAGGCCGCAGAGGAGAAGCTAATGGCCTCCAGGGAGACTTTCTGGAACATACAGTTCGGCGAGCTTGTCTATCTGCTAGGGTTCATACTAATAGCTATCGTCGCGTACGCACTGTACCGACGTCTTCGGCTCTGGCGGCTCGGCAGCAAGGACGACAGGCTGAACAACCTACCGAGCAGGGTATGGACTGTCTTCGTCAAGACCATGGCCGATGGCTTATGGCACAGACGCATCATACGCGCCCGCTATGCAGGGATAATGCACCTGCTCATCTTCGGCGGGTTTGCTCTCCTTCTGATGGGACCGCTCCTAGACACCATTAGCGAGCACTTCTTCCACTTCATGGAAGGGAATGTCTATCTAGGGGTCTCTCTGTTCCTAGATGTGGGCGGGCTGCTCGTCCTGGCTGGACTCGGCATGGCCGCCTACCGCAGGTATGTCATCAGGCCGGCGAAACTGGACAACTTGCTGGACGATGCCCTCGCCCTAACGCTGCTTTCCCTGATCATCATCACCGGTTTCGCTGTGGAGGGACTACGAATCGCCACAACCGAACTGGATACCAACCCTGACTGGTCAGCGTGGTCGCCTGTCGGATTCGTCTTCGCCAAAGCGTTCAGCGGCCTTGGGGAGGATGTGAACTTGGCCTTGCACAGGGGGCTGTGGTGGGGTCACATGCTGATATCCCTTGGGACCATCGGCTACGTCTTCCTCAGCTTTTCGAGACTGGCCCACATCGTTGCCGCCCCACTGAACATGTTCCTAAGGTCTCTGGACGGCAAGGGCGTCCTCAAACCTATCGAGATCACCGAGGAGACCGTTGAGACCCTTGGGGCAGCAAAGCTCCAGGACCTAACCTGGAAGGACCTGCTCGACCTCGACGCTTGTACCCGGTGTGGGAGATGTCAGGAGGTCTGCCCCGCTTATCTCAGCGGGAAGCCGCTTTCGCCTAAGAAACTGATGCAGGAGCTAAAGGCCCACATGGTCGAGCAGGGGCCTGCTCTGCTCCGACGCAAGGACGGCGGACAGCCCAGTTCAGACGATGCTTGTCCGGCCCTAGTTGGTAGCGTGGTAACCGAGGATGAGCTGTGGGCATGCACTACATGCGGTGCCTGCGAGGAGGCGTGCCCCATCTTCCTAGATCCCATCGGCAAGATCATTGCCATGCGTCGGAACCTGGTGCTGGAACAAGGCAAGATCTGCGGCACTGTCATGGCGAGTCTAAGATCAACTCAAGACAGGGGCTGCCCCTGGAAAGGGGCTTCAGCTGGGAGAACGGATTGGGCTTCCGGCATGCCTGTGAAGGCTCTCTCCGAGAATGGTCATGCCGGTCTCTTGTTCTGGGTAGGATGCACGGAAGCCGTCGTGGAGCAGACCATGACCATACCCATCGCCATGGCAAAGATCCTGGAAGCGGCAGGGGTGGACATCGGCTTCCTGGGCTACGAGGAATCGTGCTGCGGCCACTTTGCACGCCGTCTCGGTGACGAGTACCTGTTCCAATGCCAAGCGAAGCAGAACATCGAAACTCTAAAGCGCTACAATGTGCAGAAGATCATTACCGGCTGTCCGCACTGCTACCACACCCTCAAGTACGAATATCCGCAGTTCGGGGGAGAGTTCGAGGTGGTTCACCACACGGCGCTGCTCCTTGAGCTGATCACTGAAGGTAGGTTGAAGTTCAACAGCGAACTCAACAAGACGGTGGCCTATCAGGACCCCTGCTACCTCGGCCGATACCATGACATCTACGAGGCCCCCAGGAAGATCCTCGCGGCCATCCCGGGCATCAAAGTGGTAGAGATGTCCCCCTGCCGCTCCGAAAGCCTGTGCTGCGGTGCCGGCGGGGGCCGCATGTGGATGGAGGAAGAACCCGACCAGCGGGTGAACGGATTGCGCTGCCAAGACGCGATCGCAACAGGGGCTGATATAATCGTCACCGCTTGCCCCTACTGCCTCCAGATGCTCCAGGACGGCATAGGTGGACTGGAATTGGAGAAGCCCGTGGAGGTGCTTGACCTGGTGGAGTTGATAGAGGGCTTGGTGACTCGCCCGGCGGTTGCGGCCGAGCCTGTCCCTGCTGTCCCTGCCTTGGAAGCTGACACCGTTACTAGTGGCCGTCCTTCGAGCGCCGTTGGCAGCGGCGAGGGCGATCGAAAGGGCGTAGGGGTCGAGACGCCGGAGAGTTGACGATGACGAAGGAAAAGGACTGGCTCTCAAGCAGATACTCGCCGGACGATGCTCAGGACTGCCTGCGGTTTCTGGGCAAGATACGGGGCGATAGCGAGACTGCGGCGACAGCCTATCAGGACTGGCAGTGGCAGCGAAACCCTGCGGGTCCCGCTATCGTCACGCTAGGGCGGGAAGTGGAAACGGGCGGGCTTGTCGGCCAGGTGGTGACAATCCCTGTCAAGGTAGGACTTTCTGGCAAGGTGCGCACGGCTGGCCTTTTCCTGAACCCGGTGGCAGATCCAGCCTACGAAGACCGTGACATGTTCGTCGGCCTAATGAGGGATGGCTGTGCCTTCTCAGCAGAGGAGGGCATCGCCTTTTCCTATGGCTTCCCCGGCAGGCTTTCCTATTCGACGTTTGTGAACAAAGCTGGGTTCAGGGATATCGGCTCGGTTCCCCTCCTCATCAGGCCGTTGAACCCGGAGCGCCTCGCTGCGAAGACAACGCGCAGCGTCGTTCTCGGAAAGACGGCCTCCATTGCCAGGAAGATCTGGCGTACTCCTGCCCCCGTTCCACCACAAGAGGGCCCGCCCGGTCTGGAGATAGCGGAGGTCGGCTCCTTCGACGACTCCTTTGCCGTCTTTTGGGACAGGGTCCAGCACCGATTCCCCGTTATGGTGGTCAGGGATCCCGCCTACCTCAACTGGCGGTTCGTGGACGTGCCCACAAGAGAGTACACGACCTTCGTCGCCAGGTCGGGGGGGCAGATACGGGGCTTTATCGTCCTTCGCGTTGCGCCGCTGGGTCGGTTCTCAGCAGGCCTCATCGTGGACCTGGTAGTGGAGGCCAGCGCGGAGGGTCGCGCGGCGGGCCGCCTCCTGATCGATCAGGCGTACTCGTATTCAAAGGAGCACGATTTGGACCTCGTCGCCAGCCTGGCCCTGCGCCACGCGGATGAATTCCGACTTCTCCGGTCCAGGGGCTTCTGGGTATGTCCAAAATTCCTGCAGCCTCAACCCTTCCGTCTCGCCGTCCGCTGCCACGACGAGGAGGCCAGCCCCAGCCGCCTGGCCTATGATCTCCGGAACTGGTTCGTGACGATGGCCGACTACGACGCGGTGTAGAGAGGGCCCCCTCAGACTCCAACGACGGGAGGCGATGCTCGAGGGGAAGACCGAGAGAGAAGCAAAGCGGCATTGCCGAGGTGAAGAAGGGAGACAGCCATGCAGGACGTGGGAGACTATCAAGTGCTGGCGCACGCCGAGACGCCAGAGTTCAGTATACGCCTCCTCAGTCTTGGAGAAAAAGACTACGTCGCTCCTCACTATCACGACCATAGCAAGCAGCTCTACGCCATCCTCGAGGGAGCGGTCGAGGTTACCTTAGGCGATCACACGTTCCGTCTCCGCCCCTACGAGACGACACACATCCAGAGGCAGACTGTTCACAACGTCCGACCTGTGGAGGGGCGAGCGCTCATCGTCAGCATATGCACTCCCCCTCTGAAGCTGGAGGACCAACATCCGGTGGAATGGA
>Ga0209979_1002993_pt1 | contig 15365 bp, 14 predicted proteins | sample AnhtaG_FD_183114 | JGI IMG/M metagenome (GOLD analysis project Ga0209979, IMG submission 183114) | Deep subsurface microbial communities from Anholt, Denmark to uncover new lineages of life (NeLLi) - Anholt_01485 metaG (SPAdes) (version 2) | ecosystem: Environmental > Aquatic > Marine > Oceanic...
TACGCGAGATCTACGCACAGGATGAGATAAGGATTCCACAGGTTCAGGTGGTCATCGAAAGACTAGACAAGCTGGGAGCCCGTGAGTATGCGACCAAGATGGCCACTCGACACTCGGAGCTCGCGCTGGACACTCTAGAGAGTACTGGGATACAGAACCAAGCGCAGGACAAGCTGAGGGAGTTGGCGCTCTTCCTTGTCGAAAGACAGTACTGATTTGCCAAGATAGGCAAAACGTGGTCGAATAGTAGCGTTACTCAAGACAGCCCCCTCGTCGTCAGGGGCAAGGGTGATAGCTTTGGCAGCGAGGAGTGGTGCATTTTCGTGAGGCAAGGCCCAGCTCCTAGCACCGGCTTCCAATCGCTCACCGCCACCTGTCTCACCAAGCACCAGACAGATTTCGAGGAGCGTAGAAATGACGACCTCTGGGTTGGAACGCGCCCTTGAACACTATGCTGCCAAGCTGACCGCGCTGGAAGAAGCTGCCGAGCAGCTATCACCTGAACAAGCTCTGGATGTCCTCATCGCTCGCCATGCGGTTCACACATCGCTCACCGACAAAACTGAGGATCCGACGCACAGTCTGATCACCCTCGTCCAGTTGGATAGCCGCTTGAGGAAACAGGGTGACTCCATCGCCCAGGCGGTCGAACTGGCCGATTGGCGAGCTAGCTTGAATCCCCCCGAGGGAGCCTGGTGGTGGTTCTTTGAAACTCCCAGGCATCCGCATTGGTCGGACCGCCTTGACTGGCTGTGGAGTGTGCTGGCTGTTCTGTGCCTGACGGCTTCTCTCAGCTTGATGATAGACATTTCGTGGCGCTTCTTGAGCGAGGGCCCAGATGCGCTGGGGGCCTTTGCGGTCGTCGCTCAGGGCCTCTTGACTATGGTAGCGGCCGGGGGCGCACTGACCGGAGCTGGCCGGAAAGGGGTTGAGCGCATTCTCCAAGGTCTGAATATCCCCAGGCGTTCTTGGCAAGTGGTCAGAGTGGGTTTGGCGATGGTGCTCTTGCTGGGTCTCCTGGGCTTCCGGCTTTCGTTGCCCCAGATCGCTGTGTCTTACAACAATCGCGGCCTCCAGAACTACCTTTCTGGCCGTTTAGATAGCGCTCAGTTCGACTACAGCCGTGCCCTCAATCTGAACCCAGACTATGTGGAAGCTCACTACAACCTGGGACTACTGTATGAAGACCTGCAAGATTTTGACCGTGCCCGTGCCGAATACCAGATTGCCGTGCAGGGTGGCCTCGACGCAGCCTACAACAACCTGGCTCGCTTGCACATTCTGGGCGAGGACTATTCCGCTGCCGTTTCCTTGCTCTTGACAGGCCTGGAACTGGCCCAAGAGGACCAGGTGAAGTGCGACATGCTCAAGAACCTGGGGTGGGCGCGGCTGGGGCAAGCTCGGTACAGCGAGGCTGAGATCTACGTACGGGCCGCCATTGAGCTAGCCACCGATGAGGCACCCGCTCACTGCTTGCTGGCGCAGGTACTAGATGGCCTGGGTGACGCGGCGGGCGCGCTGCTTGAATGGGAGAACTGCCTGAGATTTGCCGATGCGCACAATGCAGATGAGGACGCCTGGATTGGTCTAGCCCGCCAACGCATCGAAATGGAAGGAGAGGAGCGATGAAACGGAGAGTGGCTATTTCGATACTCCTAGCCCTGATCCTGGCAACCGCGGCTTGCGGGAGCGGCCCTGGTATTGAGCCAGCTGCGACCGTCCCCACTGACCCCGGGGTCAATCTACTGGTGGTGGCCGAGGGCGAAGTGGAACTGAGGCGGGAGGCGTGGTCGGACTACCACCGCACGGCCTTCGGTGCGGTGCTCCATCGTGGCGATCTCCTGCGGCCGGGGAGCGGCGCCAACGCCGTGGTCCTCTGCGACGACGTGAGAACCTGGGTTGTGCCGTCTGGCATGCCATCTGGCCTGACCAATGGCTGCCCGCCACCAGCGGAACCGGTCCTTGCGCGCGGCGAAAGCCAGCTCGGCAGCACTCGCGGTGGGACTGATCCTGCTATTCCCTACATCATCAGCCCACGCAAGACTCGGTTGCTGGACGACCGCCCCCTGCTCTCTTGGAATGAAATCCCGGGCGCGTCCAGCTACGCCGTGCAGGTAAAAGACACAAACACAGGCCAGATCATCTGGGAGACGATGGTGGCCGGGTCTGATCTCCCTTATCCGGGTGAGCCGCCCCTGGAATCTGGAGTTACCTATTTGCTGATTGTCGAGGCCGACAACGGTAGGTCGTCCCAGGATGAAGGTGTGCCTGGACTGGGGTTCAGCCTGCTGGATGAAGGTGATGCCCAGCGCGTGCGGGCCGCCGCTGCGCAGGTCGGCGGGCTACAGCTGCATGACGAGGCGCAAGCCCTTGCCCTGGCTCAAATCTACACCGCTCACGGCGTCATCGCCGAGGCGATGGGGATACTGGAACCTCTGGCCCAGGCTGGAAGCCGAGCAGGCGCCGTTTATCGCACGTTGGGCGATCTCTACCAGCACGTTGGACTCAGCCTTGACGCCGAGGCTCGCTACTTGACGGCAGTCGAACTCGCGGAAGCCGCGGAAGATGTGGAAGGGGAGGCGGCGGCACAAGCCGAACTGGGGGAGGTCTACGCCACGCTGGGAAATAAGGCCGAAGCAGTCCGCTGGTTGGAGGAGGCACAGGCCGGATATGGCGCCTTGGGCGACTCTCAACGGATGAGCGAACTCGCGGAACGCCTGGAGGAATTGAACCCTTGAACGGGAAGAGGCAACCATGCAGAAGGCGTATCTGAATTGGATAGGCGCCTGTCTACTGATAGCGACGGTGGGTCTGGCCACATATGCGATGCCGGTCGGGGCTGTCCCAACGGCTCAAGATGACGATCCGCAGGCACAGGCCGACGCCCTTGCCCAAGAGGGCGCTACGCTCTACTATCAAGCAGACTACCGGGGAGCGCTGGACAGGTTCCAGGCCGCCCTGGCCAGATATCAAGACATCGGGAACCGGGCAGGGGAAGGGTCGATGCTCAACAACATCGGGATCGTCTACGAACATCTGGGGCAATACGAGCAAGCCTTGGCCTATTACCAGCAGGCGCTGCCCATCCTTCGGGAGATCGGCGACCGAGCCACGGAGGCGGGGACGCTGAACAACATCGCGATCGTCTACGACGATTTGGGGCAATACGAGCAAGCCTTGGCCTACTACCAGCAGGCCCTGGCCATCTCACGGGAGATCGGCGACCGGGCTACGGAAGGGGCGGCTCTCAACAACATCGGCGCCGTCTACCGTAACCTTGCGCAATACGAGCAAGCCCTGGCCTACTACCAGCAGGCACTGGCCATCTCACAGGAGATCGGCGACCGGGCCACGGAAGGGGGTACGCTCAACAACATCGGGGTCGTCTACCTTCGACTGGGGCAGTACGAGCAGGCGCTCGACTACCACGAGCAGGCGTTGGCTATCAAAGAGGAGATTGGCGACCGAGCCGGGGAAGGCGTGGCACTCACCAACATCGGTCTGGTGTACGACAGCCTGGGGCGATATGAGCAGGCGCTGGACTATTTGCAGCAGGCGCTGGCGATCAAAGAGGAGGTCGGCGACCGGGCGGGGGAAGGGATGGCGCTCACCAACATCGGAATCGTCTACGGCGAACTGGGGCAATACGAACAGGCGTTGGAGTACTTCCAACAGACGCTGGCCCTCTTTCGAGATATCGGCCATCCGGCGGGTGAAGGGGCGACCCTGAACAACATCGGTCTAGTCTACGACCACCTCGGGAGATACGAGCAGGCGCTGGAGTACTTCCAACAGGCACTGGATATAAAGCGGGAGATCGGCGACCGCGACGGTGAAGGGGGAACGCTGACCAACATTGGGAACGTCTACTACGACCTAGGGCGCTACGAACAGGCGCTGGATTACTATCAGCAGGCGCTGGCCGTCCAGCGCGAGATCGGGAACCGGGACAGTGAAGCATCGGCGCTGACCGGCATCGGTCTAGTCCACGGCAGCCTGGGGCGATACGAACTAGCAGTCGACTATTACGAGCAGGCTCTGGCTATCGAAGAGGAGATCGGCGACCGGGCCGCGCAGGGGGGGGGCGCTCCACAACATCGGTAACGTCCACTACAACCTGGGGCAGTACCAAGAGGCGATTGAGTACTACCAGCGGGCACTGGCTATCCACCGGGACATCGGTGCCCGGGCCGGGGAGGGGACGACACTCAACAGCCTGGGGTTCGCTTACGGCGCGTTGGGGCAAGAGGAGCGGGCCCTGGACCACTACCGCCAGGCGCTGGCTGTCCAACAGGAAGTGGGTGATCGGAGAGGGGAAGCTTTGTCGCTCCGCAGCATCGGGTTGCTCCAGGAAGATCAGGGAGACACTGCGCAGGCCATCACCTTCTATCAACAGGCCATTGAGGTCACTGAATCCATTCAGAGCGAGATACAGATCGAAGAACTGAAAACGTCCTTTGCAGCTGAACAGGTGCCGGTCTACCAACACCTGATCAACTTGCTCTGGCAAGGAGATCGCCTCGAAGAGGCCTTTAACTATGGAGAACGGGCGCGGGCAAGGGCCTTTCTCGACCAACTGGCCGGTGGACGCGTAGACTTTCGCGCCGGCGCCGCCTCCACCCTGCTGGACCAGGAGCAAAGCGTCAGAACTGAAATCGCTACACTGCGCGCCCAACTGGTTGCCTTTCGCAACCGCGCCCGCGACCAGTGGGACACCGAGGCGATTGCGGCCGTGCAAGCTGAGCTCACCTCTCGTGAGGCAGACTACGCCGCCCTGCTGACCCAACTCAAACTCCAGAGCCCCGAAGCCGCCTCCGTGGTCAGCGTGGATGTGGCCTCGCTGGCTGACATCCAAGAATTGCTCGACGCTGACACAACCCTGCTGGAATACTTCGTGACTGAAGATCGCACACTGGTCTCTATCATCACCCACAACACCTTTGATACCGTGGCTTTGGACGTCAGTCGCGAAGACTTGACAGATACCATCACCAGTTTTCGAGACTTTGCCAGCCTGGAGGACCTCCACCCGGCTAGCCTGCAACAACTACACTCCTGGTTGATCGCCCCCATCGAGACCCATCTGGTCACACGTGCGGTGGGCATTGTCCCCCACAACGTACTTCACTACCTCCCCTTTGCTGCCCTGACCGACGGCGAAGGGTATCTGAGTGACCATTACGTGCTTTTCACCCTGCCCAGCGCCAGCGTACTGCCCTTTGTCCAAGAGAAACGGAAGCCCGACGCTGACACCCTGCTGGCCCTGGGCAACCCCAGTATCGCCGAACCGCTGCCCGTCTTGCACTTTGCCCAACGGGAAGCCGAAGCCGTCGCAGATCTTTACGGAACCCAGCCGTTCGTGGGCGCGGATGCCAGCGAGAGTGTGGTGTGGCTACAAGCCGCAAATGCAGGCATTCTGCACTTGGCGGCGCATGGTGAATACAACCCCTACAACCCCTTATTTAGCACAATCTACCTGGCCGAAGATGCAGAAAACGATGGCCGCCTGGAAGTTCACGAAATCTACGGGCTGGATCTGACGGCGGCCACCGACTTGGTGGTGCTCAGCGCTTGCCAGACCCAGATCGGTGCCTTGAGTGCCGGGGATGAAGTGGTGGGCCTCAGCCGGGCCTTCCTCTACGCCGGGACGCCGAGCGTGATTGCCAGCTTGTGGAACGTGGATGACGAAGCGACGGCATTACTGATGGAGCGGTTCTACACCCATCTTCGGGCTGGGCTGAGCAAGGGAGAGGCGCTACGTCAGGCGCAGATTGACGTCCGGGACGAGTATCCCCACCCCTACTACTGGGCTGCCTTCGTGTTGACGGGGGATGCGGGAGACGTAACTGGGGACGTGGCTCTGGAGCCAACACCGGGTGGTGGCGGACTATGCTGGGGTGCTGCCTTGCCCGTGGGGTTAGTGCTGGTGGCTGGGATTCATCGCAGGCGCACCCTTCGCAAGACAAGATAATGAAGAGTTCGGCGGCAGTTCCACATCGTTCGCAAGAACGGGCATAATCAGCAGGTGTAGTGGCATACATCAGACAACAAGGAAGGAGGAATCACAATGAGCATCAGGAGATATGGTATAGGGGCTGTGGTTTTCTTGGGACTTCTGCTGCTGACACAGTTGGTCACCTCACCGGCCCAGGCGCAAGAGAGCAATCCTGAAGGGTTAGTCTTCGACTGCCTAACGGATGCGGGCTACGACGTGATAGATGTCTATGGCGACGAGGATGCGGCCATGGTGTTGATGGAGATTGTGTCGGATGAATGGGATGAGGAGCTGCGGACCCAGATAGTCTGGGGCTGGTACTGCCTCCATCCTGCCTATGAAGACCCAGAGGTGTTGGTGACAGCCCTCGAGTATGAAGCCCGGTATCTCCTGACCTTCTTCGTGGACAGGGGTGATTTCGGGGCCTGGCTGGACGGGGAGATGAGCGATAGCGAGTTCGTCTCAGCGTATACCTATGCGGTCTATGATGCTCAGATCGGAGACTGGATCAGCGAGACCGACTTCATGCATATCTACTTCCCCGGGGCGGAGCCCGTCCTACAGGAGGAGGGGTTGATTCCCAGAGTCGGCCGGCAGCCCGCGGAGCCAGCTTTCTCCGATGACTTCAGCCACGACGACAGCGGCTTGACGACAGATGAGGAAGACAACCGATACGACCTTGGCTATGTGAACGGAGAGTACCAGATCAGCGTACTGGCAGAAAGCCTGGTCGTCTGGTCAGGCTACCCCGACATGGAGTTCGACGACTTCGCCGTCCAAGTCCAGGCTCGCCTGGTGGGAGGCTCCAGACAGGGGGATTGCGGTCTGCTCATCCGGGTGGAACCGGATAACCACGAATTCTACCTCTTCGGCATCACCGCCGATGGCTACTACCAGATCTACAAGCGCTCAAGCGATGGCTGGACCGAGCTTGTTGGTTGGAGGTCGTCACGTGAGATCAACGGTGACGGCGAGTGGGATCTGCTGCGGGTCGAGGCTAGTGGCTCTACGATATCCTTCCTGGTCAATGGCGAGCCCCTGGCTACAGTGGATGATGACTCCTTCAGCGCTGGTACGATAGCTCTCTACGCGCAGAATTACCAAGATTCGCACATTCATGTCGCCTTCGATAACTTGACCGTCTGGACCGAGGAGGCCCCCTCCGATGTGCCGACGGGACCGGCAACCGGAGAGCAAGCCTTCGGCCCTATCACCTGGTACCGGTATCTCGGTGAGGACGGGGAGTGGCAAGACCCTGTCACCGAATATCCTGCCGGAGCCACGATACTCATCGCCGTCTGGGATTACGAGAATATGGAGGACGGGCTCAAGTGGGGCGACGTGTGGTTGTATGAGGGTGATGTTGTGCTTGATTCGAGAGATGAGTACGAGTGGGCAGGAGGGCAGACCGGAAGCGAGGCAACCTGGATCTATTACGAGGGCGGCACCCCGCTGCCATCTGGCGAGTATGAGGTGAGGTTGTACATAGAGGGCGAACTCATGCGAAGCGCCAGCACCCGGGTCCGGTAGTCTACGAGAAACCTGGCATACTGATGACTTAAGTCAATGGATCATCGTCATTGTCAAGACGAAGGAGGTGAGGCTACGAGGAAGAAATGGTTCAGGTAGTCGAGGTAGAATTCTAGAGAAGGAGGAGATGATGTTTGCTTTTCTATTGCCATTCCTGCAGGAGCCCCCACCGTTGCCCACAGCGGTGACCACAACAGTTGATGTGAAGAGCTTCCTGTTGAACGCGCTCTTCGCCATCATCTGGGCCATTGTGGCCGCCATCTGCTTCGCCATCATCATCCCCATCGCGCTGAAGCTGTACAACCTGCTGACACCAGGGATTGATGAAATGCAGGAGTTAAAGAACGGCAACGTGGCGGTGGCTATCGTCCTGTTCGGGTTCATTCTGAGCATGACCCTGGTGGTGATCGCTATCTTCCTCAAGTGACGGGTTGTTCAGGCCCAGATGAGGAGCGCACTGCAAACCACCCCGCTCAATCGGCGGGGTGGTTTGTTCTATCCTGGCAGGAATCTCTCGAAAACCTCGTTTCCCAGCAGACGCCCGCGGGGGGTCAGTCGCACGCTCTTCGCGTTGACATCCAGAAGCCCTAGGTCAACCAATTCCCCTAGCTGTTCCCCGTACACGTCGACCAGCGGACGATGGAAGCGCTCCTCAAACTCGTTTCGGGATATGCCTTTCAGGAGGCGCAGCCCCATGATCATCGTCTCGCTCATCCCGGTTTCGGCATCGATCTCCTCGCTGCCGGCAACACAACTCTCTCCGCGCTCTATCAGGGCCACGTATTCTTCAGGAAGGGTGACGTTGTGATAGCGACTGAGGGCGAAGTGGGAATGTGCTCCAGCCCCGAAGCCCAGATACGGAGCATTTAGCCAGTAGGAGAGGTTGTGCTGACATTCGCGGCCGCTTTTCGCCCAGTTGGAGAGCTCGTAGTGGTCATAGCCGACATCGGCCAGAGTGCCCTCTGCCCAGGTGTACATCTCCGCAGCCAGGTCGGGATCGGGACGGGCAAGCTCTCCACTTGAGATCATGCGCGCTAGCGGGGTGCCTTCCTCAATGGAGAGGCTGTAGAGCGATAAATGCTCTGGGTCGAGGGCCATGGCTGCGGAGATGTCGGCCTTCCATTGGGAGAGCGTCTGTGTGGGCAGGGAGTAGATCAGGTCTAGATTGATATTCCGAAAGCCGGCCTTCCTCGCCAAGTAGTAGGTCTCCTCTGTCTCAGCGGCGGTATGCAGGCGCCCCAGCAATGCCAACTTCTGGTCAGCGAAGCTCTGCGCCCCGAGGCTCAGGCGGTTGACACCCAGTGCTCTCAGGGCAGCAAGATAAGCGGCGTCCACGGTTCCCGGATTGGCTTCGACGCTGATCTCCGCATCGTCATCTACATCGAACTGCTCCTGACAGGACTCCAGTAACCTTGCCAGGAGTTCGACGTCCACCACAGTCGGGGTGCCGCCGCCTAGATAGACGGTGGTGACCTCTTGGCGGCCCAGCGTCTGGGCAGACAGGGCCACCTCCCTTTGCAGGGCTTCCGTGTACTTCTCGTGCAAATGGTCCAGTCCGGCGTAGGAGTTGAAGGCGCAGTACCTGCACTTGGAGGCGCAGAAAGGAATGTGGATGTACAGGCTCACCGAGTTCATGACCTACGAGACTCAGGCCCACGTCACGCGGATGGTTTGCGCCGAAGATAGAGAATGGCTTCCAAGACGCCGCCGCCGATGGCGAGGGCCTTGTCTGAGATCGTAAAGCAGTGTTTCCTCACGCCGCGAGGATCGATGTCGCCGATCTTCATTCCCTCGCTGACTCTTAGCCCATCCGCCAGCAACCCCCTGATCACCCCGCTTATGCTAGCCACCACCAGCGACCCATGGACGTGGCCCACCGCTTCTCCCGCTTCCACCTCTTCGCCGATGCGCATTTCGGTTCGCAGGACGCCCTCAGAAGGCGCTCTCAGGACCCGTTCAGCGGTGTAGCCCATGACCGCGCCGGGGATGCCGGTGTCGAGTGCGGCGCTTCCTTCAAGGATCACCCTCCCCAGGAAGTGACCTCGCTTGGTTTCGATGACAGCGTGGACGTCAATTCCGGCCACAAACCCCGGACCCAGTCCGATCACCGTGGGCGCGTCACTGATCTTGGTTCCCACGTTGCGCTTGGCTAGGATGGCGTCCACCAGTACGTCCGGACGCCACTCGCGGATCACTGCTCCTTCGGGATCAGCCATCACGGGAACCTCATCTCGTTGCAAGGAAACCCGAGCTTCCTCTAGGGAAGCTACTTGCCGGCCCACTACCCCCTCGATCTCCACGACATCCTCATACATCGCTGCGGCGAAGGCTACGGCTCGACGAATGACGGTCGGTTGTGGGAGCTCTGTCACCAGCACCCGCATCCCTGAGCGATGCAGACGATAGACGACGCCGCTAGCTAAATCGCCGCCTCCCCTCACCAGCACCTTGATCTCTTCTAGCAATGTGGTCCTCCACACGTTCTCTCAACGAGTTCCTGCTTTCACGACACCACATTCTTGTAGGAGCGAGCCCACTGGTCTTCCAGCCGCGGTGCTCGTCGAAGCAATTACATTATAGTCAAGCCAGGTCACCAGCGCCATTGGACAACACCTCGGCAAGCGGCTATAATGGGCCGACCCATTCTTCATCGCGGGAGGTTTGTATGCCCGAACCCTGGCCCCTCATACGCTCAACGCTCGACAAGTCCTACTTCGCATTCTCCATTCGCACCGATACAGTCCGTTGCCCCCAAAGCGCTCAGGAATACGATTTCTATGTGCTGGAATCACGTGATTGGATCAACATCATCCCCTTAACGCCCGACGATCAAGTTGTCATGGTCAAACAATATCGTCACGGTACCCGTGAAATCTGCCTCGAGATCCCTGGCGGCCTTCCTGAGCCAGGAGACATACCAGCAGATACCGCTCGGCGCGAACTGCTCGAAGAGACAGGCTACGAGGCGAAAGAGTTCATCTTCCTTGGTTCTGCATGTCCACAACCAGCGATGATGAGCAACCACTCCATCACCTACCTGGCCCGAGATGTAGCCAAAGTCCAGGAACCTCAACTCGACGACACCGAGGACATCGAGGTGGTCCTGGTGCCTCTGTCGGCTATCCCCGACATGATACGGGAAGGCGAGATCACGAATGCCATGGTCATACTGGCCTTCTACTGGTATTTCGTGGGCAGACAGGGTTCGGAACGGGCGTCCTAGATGAAGGAATTCAAGTTCTCAACTTCGGAAGGCGACTACACCATACACTCTCTTTCGATGCTCATCGGAGACGATCTCCTAACCTGCATCTGGGGGGGCACGCAGCCGCATATTGGGGCCGTAGCGGTCGCCCTGCCGCGGCCGAGCATTGCTGAACCCAGCGTCACGAGTTCGACGTCGTCGGTGTTCACCTTTGTGGGACACAAGGAGGACGAAGTGGTCAAGATGGTCTCGGAGACACTGTCCGCCAGATTGAACAGGAAGGTGGTCGCGGCGGCCGGGATTCACTGGGATCACATCGACGAGGATGCTATCGCCCAGATCATGGAGAACTGCACGGTGCTCGCAGAGAAGATCGGAGATGCTGTGGAGAGGGAAGGATGAAGACACTGATCGTCGGCATATCTGGGGCGTCAGCCGCCATCTACGGGATCAGGATGCTGGAAGCTTTGGGGCGCGCAGAAGTGGAGCGTCACCTCGTGATCAGCGAGCCAGCTCGAAAGATCATCCCGCTGGAGACGGACTATCAGGTCTCGGAGGTGGAAGCCTTGGCCGATCACGTTCATCCCATAGATGACGTCGGAGCAGCTATCGCCAGCGGTTCTTTCAAGACCGACGGTATGGTGATCATCCCCTGCTCGATCAAGACGCTCTCTGCTGTGGCCAACTCCTACAATGACAACCTTCTGGTTCGCGCGGCGGACGTGACGTTGAAAGAGAGAAGGCGACTGGTGCTGATGGTGCGGGAGACGCCGCTGCACAAGGGTCATCTCCGACTGATGCACACCGCTGCTGACATGGGAGCGGTGATCTATGTCCCCGTGCCGGCTTTCTACAGCATGCCCAAGACCATCGACGATCTCGTGAACCATAGCGTGGGGAAGATCCTCGATCTGTTCAACATTGAGCACAACTTGCTCAATCGCTGGCACGGGTTCGTAGAACCGTGATGCTGTTGTGTGCTCAGGGGTGGGATTCGGTTCGATGGCTTGACAGCGAATCGAATCGAGAGTATAATGCAAATAGATCGTACCGTTCGTTTGGGTCGCAGACAATCAGATAGGTACCTGACCTGTTCTGTGCGGAGTGAACTGGTGTTCTATCCCCCATCGGACGCCATCCTGAGAAGGAACTCCTAGCTGGTTAGCCACCGTCACGTGGGCTAGCCAGTTTTTGTTTGTGCGTCAAGAGAGAAAGACTACCGCAATAGGGGGTAGAGTATGGCACAAGTGAAAGGGGCGGAGACATACTGGAATCCAGTGCTCGAAACCCTGCCCAGAGAGAAGCTCAGGGAACTGCAACTGAAGAAGTTCAAGAAGATAGTTCAGTGGGCCTATGACAACTCCAAGTTCCATCGCAGGCTGTATCAAGACGCTGGCCTGGAGCCGGGAGACATCCAGACTTGGGACGACGTACGGAAGGTGCCCAAGGTGGAAAAGGCGATGATGCGGGAGATTCAGAGGAAAGATCCCTTCCCTTATGGCGACATGCTATGTGTGCCTCTGGAGAAAGTGACCGAGTTCCACCAGACAAGCGGCACCACCGGCCAGCCCGTGTACCAGCCCGATACGTGGCAAGACTGGGAGTGGTGGTCGGAGTCCTGGTCCTACATCATGTACGCCCAGGGATTCAGGGATACGGATCGCATCTTCATCCCCTTCGGCTACAACATCTTCGTCGCCTATTGGGCGGGTCATTATGCCGGCGAGAAGATGGGCTGCGAGGTGGTGCCGGGTGGCGTGCTGGACACCGAGGCCCGCATCCTCAAGATGCAGGAACTCAGTACCACCGCGCTGATGGCCACACCCACATACGTGCTGGGCATGGCAGACAAGGCTCGGGCCATGGGCATAGATCCGGTCAAGGACCTCAGCGTCAGCAAGATCCTTTGTGCCGGGGAGCCTGGAGCCAGCATTCCTGCCACCAAGAAGAGGATGGAGGAGGCGTGGGGGGCCAAGGTATACGACCACGTGGGAGCCACCGAGATCGGAGCGTGGGGGTATGAGTGCACAGCTCAGCCGGGCGGGCTGCACGTCAACGAGGCCCTATTCCTCGTGGAACTCGAAGACGTCGCGACCGGGGAGATCATAACCGAGCCGGGCAGGAGAGGTAAGCTCATCATGACCGCCCTGGACCGAGAGGCTCAGCCCTGCATCCGCTTCGATTCCAAAGACGTGGCCGAGTGGGCTGAAGAACCATGTCCCTGCGGTCGCACTTTCCGCTGGATCAGAGGAGGTGTCGTGGGCCGAGCCGACGATATCACCAAGGTTAAGGGTGTCCTGCTTGCACCCTCGGCCATCGAAGAGGTGGTCAGGAGTTTCCTCGAGTTAAGCGACGAGTTCGAGGTAGAGGTTACCAAGAAGGGCGACCTAGACGATATCACCTTGAAGATCGAACTGATGCCGGAAGAAGCCGGTAACCGGGAAGTTGTGGAAGCCAGGTTGGTAGATCAACTCAGATTGAAGACAAACCTGCGGTACAACATCGAGTTCCACGAGTATGGCACACTACCCAGATATACTCTCAAGGCCAAGCGATTCAAGGACTTGCGGCCTCAGCACTAGGAGGATGGAGACCTATGAGCACTCAGGCGGACAAAGAGCTCTTCGAGGAACTGGATCGAAGGGTCCAGGCCATCAAGACCGCAGCTCGGGAGTTGCAGGACCTCTCCGCTGGCATCCAGGCCGTGGACAGAAACGCAGACAGAATCCTGGCCAGCGTCAAGATGCTGGAGATAAACGTTAGTGATGTGTTGGACATTCTATGACGTTCATCTCATGGTCAAGCTCCATACGGGTCGGAGGGTCACTGTGACCCCGAGGGATGGGATGATACAATCTGAAATGTAGTCAATCAGTTGGATCAAAGGAAAGGAGGCGATCTCCACGAGAGTATAGAACGCAGGGCCCCACGTGTCGATGTAGTCAGAGTATGGAGAAAGGAGTCAGCCGATGGCAGAGAAGAAAGCTATGACACAGCCCTTGATCGGCCTGCTGACCATAATCGTGGTCATGGTCTGCGCGTTCATTATAGCGCTAGTTCCGGGGCCGGTCACTGTGGTGGCGCTGATAGGGGCGACAAGCTTGGTATGGCTACCATATCTGGTAACGAACATGGTATGGTGGCGAGGCTGGCCAGCCGGCACGATGAAGCAACCAGCGGCGGGGATCGTGAACTGGATAGTCCAGTTGGTGATGATGCTGATCACGCTCATCATCTTGATGCCCATCATCACCGGTGGGTTCGATTTCGCTGGCCAGATGTTCCCTAGGGTGGCGATCTTCACCATCCTGGCGTTCTTCGTGATGCTGCACCTGACCTTCATCCTCGGCCTGAAGCCGTTCCACAAGCTAGAGTACCGCTTGGCCGGGGTATGCGCCTTCCTGACCTCCTGGGTCGTGGGGTACGTCATTTATGTCCTCTTCTGCAATTGGCACGCCATTCCGCCTCTGGCAGATGCACCTGGTAGCCCCCACGGGATGTTCTTTGCCCTGGAGTTTGCGGCTGCCATACTCATGATGATCGTGTGGCAGATGATCGTAGCGGTCCTGTGGCAGGGATGGCCCTTCAGCAAGCTCAAGAACGCCTGGGTCAATGGCATCGTAGCCAGCGTGGGGATCATCATCATGGGGTGGATCACGTGGGTGGTCCTGGCAGCGATACTGCCAGCCGTTGGGATTCCACCTGAACTGATCGTGCCCGTCGTGTTTGCTCTGGGTGCTGGCACGATATTCGGCACCTTTACCTGGGGCATGGCCTTCGAGACTTGGCCGATCCAGGCGGCGACCGCTACAATCAAGCGTACCGTGCTGCCCATCCTGGCCGTGGCACAGGCCCTCGTCTGGTACTTCATCATGAAGGCCATCTTCGGGGCTGTTGTGCCGGCCGCCACCTGGCAGGCTGCGGGTGTCCCACCCCAGTTGTGGACAGCGATCTGCTCCTTGAACCTGTTCACGGCGGGCGTCATCCTGTACTACGGTGTGTGGCACAGGTGGCCGTTCACGCCGCCGGCGCCCCCTCCCCCACCAGCAGACTAGGCCTGGGGAGAACTTGGAGGCTGTAGGAGCAAGTAGATCCGCAAGTTGATCAACGGCAAAGTTGGTCAACTCGCGGAATAGTCTACGCTTGCAAGTTGAAGGAAGGAGGTGATGGAAGATAGCAAATCCTATGCTCGACAATGAGGGATCAACGATATCTGGTTGGTCGGATAATGCGTGCCGATCAAGCTCAGTGAATGCTATGTGAAAGGAGAGGAAAGTGGCAGAGAGAAGATTCCCAAGCCCCTTCGACGTAGAGGACATCCCTGGTACCGAGGGTTGGCGGGACATGTACCCCTACTACTATGTCTTCAGCGAAGATCGTAAGGAGTATGAGGAGAATCAATTCTGGTTCTGGGATGCCATGCACCATCCCGACCCGATGTATCCCTTCGACACCATCACGGCTGAGAGCTGGTGGGTGGCTCTGTCCCAGAACACTTCCCGCATATTCGCCATCCCTCCGGCCCTGGGCATCGCCCACCGTATCGTCAACGGCTACACGTACATCAGTGCTCACGCTCCTGATCCAGAGCTGATCCCGGAAAGGGTTGAGTATTTCGAGAAAAGAGTGGGCTTC
>Ga0209979_1002994_pt1 | contig 15362 bp, 11 predicted proteins | sample AnhtaG_FD_183114 | JGI IMG/M metagenome (GOLD analysis project Ga0209979, IMG submission 183114) | Deep subsurface microbial communities from Anholt, Denmark to uncover new lineages of life (NeLLi) - Anholt_01485 metaG (SPAdes) (version 2) | ecosystem: Environmental > Aquatic > Marine > Oceanic...
CGATCCCGATGAAACAACGCCCAGCTTGTCAGAGGAGAATCTTCCCATCGGTGCCGACTTCACAGACAACGGTAACGGTACGGGCGACTTTAACTGGACACCGGGCTATACCGACGCCGGGACGTACTATGTGATGTTTTATGCCGCTGATGATTCTGCGGCAGTTGATAGTGAGGAGGTTACGATCACGGTGGATGAGTGCTTCAATCTGGCGGTAACGCCGAACACGCTGTATTTCACGGCTGTGGAGGGCGGTGACAATCCCGACAGCCAGAGTTTCACTGTCAGCGAAACCGGCGGCGGCGCTATTGCTTTTACCCTTGATGAGACATCAGGCTGGTTCGACCTTGACACGACCGGCGGCACTACGTCTGAAGATGTGGAAGTCAGCGTTGACATCATCGGCCTTTCTGATGGCACCTATTTTGACTCGGTGACGGTTTCGTCCGGCGAGGCGGATAACTCACCGGTTTACCAGTTCATCTCCCTTATTATAGTTGATACTATGGCCCACACCTTCACTGTGGATAGTATTGCGGTGGATTCAGGTGTACAGGAGGTGGTTGTGCCGGTGGAGTTCGTTAACCTGTACGATCTCGAGTATATCTGGGTTGGGCTGGATTGGGATTCTGATTATCTGACGTTAGACTCCGTTTCTTTTGTTGATTCACGGCTGGACTTCTTCCCGTTCAAATTGGACTCGATCTTCAACGATCTCAATCTCGTTAAAATAAAGTGCCAAGACGGCGTTGTTGCCCCCGGCACAGGTAACTTTGTCAATCTGCATTTCTCCTTAGATGCCGGGACACCACCTGGATTTTATGACATCGTTCGCTGGATATGTACTGTTCCTCCCTGCCCCATATATAATCCATATTTCATCGTCCGTCCCGAGCCAGATGAGATACTTTATCTCGAGCCTCATTTCACCCCCGGTGGCATCGAAGTTGTCCCCCCGGCCAATTACCTTGCTGTCGACCCGGAGACGCTGTATTTCACAGCTGTGGAGGGCGGTGCCAATCCTGACACACAGAGCTTCAACGTCAGTGAAACTGGCGGCGGCGCTATTGCCTTTGATCTTTCTGAGACATCAAGTTGGTTCGACCTTGACAAAACCGGTGGCACTACGCCCGAAGACGTTGTGGTGACTATTGATATCTCAGGTCTTGGGGCCAACACTTATCTGGATTCAGTGACAGTTTCCTCAGGGGAAGCAGCCAACACCCCTCAGTATGCATACATTAGTCTGAAAGTCACTCCGCCTGAGGATACGTTGACAGTGACGACCGTTCACGCCGTTCCCGGAGCGCAGGTGGTAGTGCCGGTAGACTTCTCAAATGGCTGCAATGTGTCAGGAATTGGAGTTGCGCTCGAGTGGTTTTCATCCTATATCCGCCTGGACTCGGTGTCGTTTGTAGACTCGAGGCTGGCCCATTTCCCAATCAAAGGCGATACGATCGACAACGACGCCATGAGAGTTGCCGTCGGCGCGGTCAATTCGGTTGCCGATGTGCCGCCCGGTGACGGAAATTTCGTGAATCTGCACTTCTCTGTCTCGGCGGAGGCTCCGTCGCCCTTGTTCTATGGAATCGGCCTGTATACAGGTCCTGTTTTCACTCGCGACTGCGGCCAGGGCGAAGAAGTCATTGTCCCGGAGTTCAAAGCAGGTGGTATTAATGTTGCCCCGTACGACATCTGCGGCTATGTGGTTGATTCTACGAACGGCAATTCGATTCCGGGCGCTATCGTCGAACTCTGGACCCAATACCCGAACGGCCTTCTTGAAGATACGGACACCACCGACGGCACCGGCTATTTTAGCTTCTCTGACGTTAGCTTGCCGCAATTTGACCTTTGGGCGTATCACGAAGGCTACTATCCGCGCCTGGTCGAAGACGTGCCCTTTGACGAGACCGGCATCATGATTGAGCTGACGCCGGCGACAACCGACGTCGGCGACGAGCCGTTCGCTGAACTGCCGGGCGGCTTCTACCTGCACCAGAACTATCCCAACCCGTTTAACCCCACCACCACCATTTCGTTTATCCTGTCATCCAAATCAAATGTCAGGCTGGAAATATTTGATCTGTTGGGCCGACAGGTCGATATCCGCGATTTAGGCCACCTGCCTTCGGGAGACCACAGCCTCGAATATGACGCCTCCGGTTTGCCCAGCGGAGTCTATTTCTACCGCCTGGTGACTGAAACCAGCAGCCAGAGCAGGAAAATGATTTTGCTCAAGTAACGTAGAAAAGCTATATTGCACAAAAAACCCTGATCTATATCGGGGTTTTTTTGTTGTTTTTCCTGCCGCCGGAGTTCATCTTAACGCAAATGATACTAGTTGCTGGTTAAATTGTTTCATATGTTGCCTCCTTTCATGCCGATGCCGAGAGAGCATTGTGGTGCCTTAGGTACATTTATTGTCTGCGCTCTGCCACGCATAGCGTCGGGGCTTGTACCCGCCCGTAGCGAGAGTACGTTAAAGAGGCGGCGCAAGGCCGCCCCCTACGCGAGGAACACGATTCATACTGGGACAACCAAGAAACGGTGTAACGTTCCGTGAGAACCTCTGAGGGTAGATGTCATGTTTTTGACCCGTTTTCGTAGCGTTGTGGAAAGATTACCAAGTGCCGCTGATTCATAAAGTTGTGGGCAAAACTGACCAGGGACTGGTCCGGTCCGGCAACGAAGACTACCTGCACCTGGACGAAAAAAACACCGTTTATGCCGTCTGCGACGGTATGGGCGGGCATCAGGCAGGTGAAATCGCCTCCATGACAGCCTCCGAGACGATTCGCACCCTGTTTGACTATTTCCGCAATGACCTGCTGAACGACTCGCGCCTGTCTCTGGATCGAACCCTTCTTCCCAGCGGAGAGTTGTTACTGAAATCAATCCGTCTGGCTAATCGGGAGATCTACACCAAAGCCGCGACAGATCCAGCCCTGGCCGGAATGGGCACCACTATCGTGGCGGTGGCGTTTGAGGGAGATGTGATGTCGGTGGCCCACGTCGGCGACAGCCGTGCCTACCGGCTTGACGCAAAGAAACTTCAGCCGCTGACAAAAGACCACTCCTGGGTGTCTGAAATGCAGCAGAATCACCAACTGTCCGAGGAAGAAGCCCTTTCGGTCGTCGGCAAGAACGTTATTACCCGCGCCTTAGGGGTACGTGAGAACGTGGAGATCGACTACCGACTGATAAAGGTGAAGCCGGGCGATATCTATATACTATGCTCCGACGGCCTGTCCGGTTATACCGATGACGAAGACATATTCGCTGTTGCCAACAAGGCCCGTAGTTACGTTAATCGCATTGTCGACGATCTGGTCCAACTGGCCAATGACCGGGGCGGAGCGGACAACGTGACGGTGGCGGCCATCGAAGTAAAGCAGGTCGACAACTCCCAGATCCCGGAGGTAGAGGTCTTCACCCTGTCTGAGGAATCCCAGGAGCTTATGGCGGCCGAAGACGAATGGCTTACGAAGGTCGCCACCTTCAAGGCCGAGCGCTCGCAGCGGCAACAGAAGTCTCAGGCCGGTAGTTCCTTAAATAAGTTCCTTCTGACAGTGATTTTTGTTGTTTTCGTCGTTCTGGCCGGTGTGTTCATCTATTTTCAGAGCATAAAGTAACTTGCAGCCCTGCGGCTCATTCCGAGCCTATCCGGGGCAAAAGACCCCCACTTGAAGCCATTGGGCATCAGAGAATTAATTAGGCGGGGCAGTACCTCTGGGCTTGAGATTATTAGGACTTTATACCAAGTCGCAACCATAAGTATAATATACACTCGTGGTTGGCATACGTCCTCGTGCGCCAATCCTTCTTGTGACGCGGCGTCCGTCTGAGGTGGACTCCGCACACAGGGTCAATTATCCGCTTAAAATACTCCTCGCGCGCTGTCATGAAATGCTCCCTGATTACAGCGAAAAAGAACACAGATAACGATAATTATGCATTCTGTCCTACGATAGATCAAGTACCCCCTCTCGATGTTTTCTGAGCATTCAATAACCATAACAGTTTAGCTATATTCCCCACAGAGTCAAGGACTTGCCTGCTTTCCGTTGGTCTCAAACGATATAGGCCAATACGTGCGTGCAGCCCTACCAGAGAAATGTGTTTCTGGACTCCCATGGTGAACTATGGTTCACAGTAGAACGATCAACGTTCGATATGTATCCCAGATACCCCGCAGACAAGTCTGTTTTTACGCTTCGCGCCCACAATCCAGTCTCTTCCTCAATTCAGCACAAAGAAAGTTCAGTGTGTATCCCAAATTTCCTGCCATATGGAATACTTGTAAGGGAATAGGGCAAGCACCCTCACTGTTGTCCGTAGAATGAAGTGTGGATTTGGGGGGTAGGCCTTCTCAAGGGATTAGTCATGGGTGTTCGCCAGAGACCTATTGACAAGTTTCTTAAGCAAATCATATGTAGATCGGCAAGGGCTGCTTTTCTTATGCTTTTTGCGGTTCAAACGGATTGACAATAGCAAGGGGTTTACGTACTATACTTTTATTGAGAGTTTAGAAAAAGCTCTACCGGATCGACTTTGTGTCTTTAATGTTTGAGAGTTTGGAGGATAGTTGGTGAAGGACTTTACTACCGAAAGAATTCGAAATATCTGTTTAGCCGGACAGCGTGGGTGCGGCAAAACAAGTCTTGCCGACGCCATTGCCTACTGCACGGGACAAAACAACCGTATCGGACGGGTTGACGACGGGTCTTCCCTGCTTGACTACACCGAGGGGGAAATTGCCAGAAAGACATCGATATCCTCGAAGCTGCTGGCCTGCCAGTGGCAAAATGCCAAGATCAATCTGCTGGACTGTCCGGGGCATTCCGACTTCCCCGGCGAACTCCTCAGCAGTCTGAAGGTAGCTGATGGCGTCGGCATCGTGATCAATGCCGGGGCGGGTGTAGAAATTGGGACCCAGCTCCACTGGAAGGCAATATCGAACCGAGACGTCGCGCGCTTCTTTTTCGTCAACAAAATGGAACTGGAAAATGTCAAATGGCAAGGCGCTCTGGAGTCAATAACGAATGCCTTCGGCAGGGAGGCGGTGGCGGTGCAGATGCCGATTGGAGAAGCCGGTAGTTTCAAGGGTCTGGTTGACCTCCTTCAGATGAAGGCCTTCACCTATGACAATGACGGTAATAGAACTGAGGCCGGAGTTCCCGCTGATTTGAAGGATACCGCCCAATCCGAACGTGAGAAGCTCATCGAGGTTGCCGCTGAGGCTGACGACGAACTCACGGAGAAGTTCTTAGAGGAGGGCACGCTGGGCGAGGAGGATATTCTCAACGGGCTGCGCAAGGGTATTGCCAGCGGGAAGGTCTACCCCGTGTTGTTTGGCTCGGCAGCGAAGAACATGGGCGTCAGGGCGCTGCTTGATTTTACCGTTAAATACCTTCCAGCCCCGAATCAGATGCCGCCGGTCAAAGCTTATAAAGATGGCGGTGAGGACGGTGTGGAGGTCGAGTGCGATGCCGGAGGGAAGCCGTTGACCTGTGTGTTTAAGACGGCGTCTGAGGGACACCTGGGGGAAGTGTCATTTTTTAAGGCCTTTTCGGGGACGGTAAAGCCCGGGATGGAGTTAAAGAACCGGCAGACCGGCGCTGACGAGCGGGTCACGCAGGTTTACACCTTCCACGGGAAGAACCGCAGCGAGGTCTCATCCGTGCCGGCCGGTGACATCGGTGCCCTGGTGAAGCTTAAGGATACTCACACCGGCAACACGCTGGGAGCGGCCGGCCTTTCCCTGACGATTCCTCCGACCGAGTTTCCCAATCCCGTCATGGATATGGCGATAAAAGCCAAGTCCAAAGGGGACGAGGAAAAAGTCGCCAGCGGGCTCCAGAAACTACACGAGGAAGATCCGACGTTTCGCATCGTAGCTGATCCGGCGCTCAAGCAGATGGTTCTCTATGCCCAAGGCTCAACGCACATAGAGGTTATTACCGAGAAGCTGAAAAAGCGTTTCGGGGTCGATGTCGACCTGGTGAAGCCGAAGATTCCCTATCGGGAAACGGTGCGGGGCAAGGCGGAGAAGCAGTATAAGCATAAAAAACAGTCCGGCGGACGAGGCCAGTATGGCGAGGTATACATTAGGATCGAGCCCAATGCCCGTGGGTCCGGTTTCGAGTTCATCAATGCGATTAAGGGAGGGGTAATCCCGAGTAAGTACATTCCAGCCGTCCAAAAGGGCATAGTTGAGCAAATGCAGAATGGCGGCCTGGCCGGGGCGCCCGTAGTGGACGTGAAAGTTGCCTTGTACTATGGCTCGTTTCATGAGGTCGATTCCTCCGACATGGCATTCAAAATTGCCGGCTTGATGGCCTTCAAGGAAGGTTTCATGGAGGCCAAACCCGTTCTGCTGGAGCCGATCTGTAACGTCGAAGTCCTGGTTCCGGATGATTTTACCGGCGATGTCATGGGTGACCTTTCCTCACGAAGAGGTAAGATTGCCGGTATGGACCCGGAGGGCAAAAATCAGCGAATTCGGGCCGCTGTGCCCCAGGCTGAGCTTTACCAGTACTCGGTCGATCTGCGATCAATGACTCAGGGGCAGGGTGTCTACTCGCTGGATTTCTCGCATTACGAAGAAGTCCCTCACGAAATCGCCCAGAAGATTATCGAGCAGGCCAAGGCGAAGCGGGAGGCGGAGTAGGAGGATATCAAGTCGTAAGGCAGGAGTCCCTGACTCCTGTATGCCTTATGCGGATGTCGGATACACATACCTAACGTTTATCTCAAGGAAATTCATAATATATCCAAAATCGTATCGCAGGTTCCAGTAGCCCGTCTAGCAAGAATTTGATTGTTCAAAGCATTTTTTGCTTGACAGGTAGAATTTGCCCAATATCTTAACCCATAGAATCGATAAAGCCGATAAATCCGATAAGATTTCTTATGGGAGAAACAAAGTTGTCCACGTTTTCGGTTAGAGAGCACCTCTCCACAGGTGAGGCGGCTGCGCTCTGCTCAGTTACTCCAGACACGGTCCTCAAATGGATACGCTCAGGTAAGATCCCAGCGAGTCGAACACCGGGCGGGCACCACCGAATTCCTCGTAGCGCTCTCCTGTCTATCCTCGAAGGCAACCGACTTGCCCCTCAGCCCAAATATGGCGGCGGCTTCCAGTATTGCTGGGAATTCAACTCGAAATCGGGCCGGATTCAAGATGATTGCCAGGCATGTATTGTTTACCGCTCCAGGACTCGCCGCTGCTATGAAATGAGTAATCTCCCGGCTGAGGCTGGACATGCCCGCCTCTTCTGTAAGAGTTCCTGCGAGGAATGCGAGTATTACCAGATGGTGAAGGGACAGCGTCCGAACATGCTGGTCGTTACGGATCAAGACAGAGTAAAGGTTTCCCTCCAAAGGGATGCAAAAGATGTTGCCTTTAATCTGCGGATCACGGACTGTGAATATCGATGTTCGATGTTGATAGAGCAGTTTCGCCCGGACTACGTTGTCATTGACTGCTCTATCGGAACTGAGCGGAGTCGCGAATTTGCAAAGCTTCTGTTTGAAGACCCTCGAATCCCACTGGTGCGAATTGTGCTGGCAGGCAACGGGCAAGAGCTGCCAAAAGAGTGCGATAAGATGGTGTTCGCAATGATCGACCGGTGCTTCACAACTGATACCCTATCGGGCCTTGTAGCTGGGGTGCACTCGTAGCTCAAGGAGCGACCTTAGATGTATAGATACTTTGGTTCAACCGGTTGCGAGAGAAGGAGATAGAAAACACCAGACCGAAGTTTGGCGCACAAGTGAGAGACAAAAAAACGGCTCGACGGGCGTCACTGGCTGCGACTGGCCCGTCAAGCCTCGCTAAGCGGAAGCGGCTTGCTGGGCCTGTGTCCAGAGGCCGCCCGCTTCGGCTCCTTTAATATAGTGGGCAAAGCCTGCCGGTCAATGGCAAACAGGCCCCCACTGCTTCCTTGTGCACCCATAAAGGTGAATAGCCAGCTTGGCCGACCGGTCGGAACACCGGGTTGACGGCAACGCTGAAAGATAAGGTACAGATTGGAGGAGTGATAATGAACCACACCATGCCAAAGAACGAAGGCTTGGAGGATGCGGATGGCTTCCTTAAGGAAATGTCGTCATGGTCAAGAGAACTCGCGGAGGAACTTGCGCGCAAGAACAACATCGGACCACTCATTGAAGATCACTGGAAAATCATCGAGTTCGTGAAGGACTTCTACCTCGAAAAGGGAAGGGGCCCGTCGATTCTCAGGATTGCCAGGCACACCGGTTTCAGTTCCAGTTACATCTGCCACCTATTCCCATGCGGAGTCGCCAGGGGCGCCTATCGTCTAGCCGGCCTGCCAAGGCCTTCGGGCTGTCTGTGAGACTGTTCCTCTGGTGGCATCCGACGGGCATGAAACAAAAGCGGAGACCCCCCTCAAGGGGTGTTAACCGAAAGGAGTGAACCTTGAACTACTTTATTCTCGGGTTTTTGCCGTATTGCACTATCATCGTCTTTGTCGCAGGAATGGGGTACCGGTTTTATGTATGGTCCAAGACTCCCCAGCCGGGAGCGCTAACGCTTTTCCCGGCCCCCAGTGGCGGGCTGGGCACGTTCCTGGGGGTGATCAGGGAATCATTCCTGTTCCCAAGTCTTTTCAAAGGGGACAAGGTACTCTGGGTATTTGCCTGGATTTTTCATATCACCCTGGCCCTCATTTTTATCGGCCATGTCCGAGTCTTCACGGATTTTCCGAGGTTGTGGGAGGCCCTCGGAATTAACGCCGACAGAATGAGCGCCATCTCCGGGGGAGCGGCCGGAATCATTGTAATGGTTGCCGCTCTCTTGCTCATCCTGCGCCGTATGGTTGTTCTTAGAGTCAGAGAAATTTCCAACCTTCCGGACTTCCTCGCTCTGCTGTTAATCGTTGCCATTCTTCTGACCGGTAACATAATGCGCTTTGGCGAACACTTTGACCTCACCACGACACGTACTTATTTCAGTCACCTGTTCACGTTTTCGCTGAGCGCTTCGTCAATACCCCAAAACTCGATGTTTACGCTGCATTTCCTGTTAGCGCAGATTCTAATAATGTTTGTACCCTTTAGCAAGATTCTGCACTTCGGGGGGATCTTCTTTACCCAAACCCTAATCCAAAAGGCTTAGAACGGAGGTTCTGCTGTGTCAAATCCTGATACAACTAACGCAAAACGAACCATAAAAGAAGCAGTCGAGACTGGCCGCGATACCGGCAACGAAGTGGGCCTCAGGCAGCAAGTCATTGACGCCTGTAAAGCGATCGATAACGGCCCTCGGGTCTTGAAGCTTTATATGGAGATGTGTGCCAGATGCGGAACCTGCGCGGCACAGTGTCCGGTATATTATGGGAAGGCGGAGAAGAAGTATAATCCCACCGAGCGGTCGGATCTGATTCGCGCCATCTACAAGAAACACTGCACTACCACGGGCAAGCTCCTTGGAGGCCTCGTGGGAGCGCGCGACTACCGCGAGGGCGAACTGGAGGAATGGGTGGAGCACTTCTACACCTGCACGGGATGTCGCCGATGTGCTACCTTCTGCCCAATGGGGATCGACAACTCAGTTATCACTCGGAAGGGAAGAGCTATCTTGGATGCAGCCGGTCTCACTCCCGAAACTATGAAAAAAGTGATCAAGGCTTCACTTGATACGGGCAACACCGATGGGGCTTCCCCCGAGGCGCTCAAGGCCGCCATCGAATTCCTGGAAGAGGAAATGAAAGAGGAGCACGGAATAGACATCAGGATACCTCTGGATCAGAAGGGTGCCGAGTATTTCTACGTTCCCCCTTCAGGTGACGTGCTGGTCAACCCCGAGGCAACAACAGGCGTTGCCAAAGTATTTCACGTCTTAGGCATGCAGGACAAGTGGACTATGAGTTCACGATACTTTGATGGTGCTAACTATGGTCTTTTCACCGGTAATGATACCGATATGAAGGCCGATAACAAACCCTACGTCGAGGAAGCCAAACGGCTGGGCTGCAAGGTGCTGTTCATGGGTGAATGCGGGCATGCCTACCGCATCATGAAGATGATAATGGAACCCGCGAAGTGGTGGGGAGATCTACCTTTCAGAATTATGAACTGTATGGAATTCACGGCTGAGCAAATCAAAGCCGGGAAACTACAGTTTGACAAGAGCAAGAATCCTCAGCCGGTAACCTACCATGATCCCTGCAACTTCGGTCGCTCTTGCAACATCGTCGAGGAACCAAGGACCATTCTGGAAGCCTCGTGCCAGGATTTTAGAGAGATGTATCCGAATCGGGGCCAGAACTGGTGTTGCGGTGGTGGAGGTGGTCTGTCTGCCATGGACGATATTATTGACTTCAGGATGAAGGTCGCCGGCAGAAAGAAGCTGGAACAGATTCGCGCCACGGGAGCCAAGTACGTGGCGGCTGCATGCTCGAACTGCAAACGCCAACTGGGCCAACTGATGGAGCACTACAAGGAGGACATCGCGGTAGGAGGTGTCCATGACATGCTCTCGCGATCTATTCTGATCAATGGCAAGGCCGCCACGCGGGTAGATTACGAATCCGAAGAGTAGGCAATCATACGAGATGTTACTCATAAGACCATTGTCTCGGGCAAGAGACACGCGGTGCACCCGGCAATCGGGGTCGCCCGTGTCATCCGGACAAGACTAAACCAGCTTGGATTATCGGCATTGTGGAGACCATTGGCATTTCGCAAACCTTCTTGACCGGCGGCATGTGAGAGTTCGCAAATGGGTCAGCAGACAGTTTCCTTCAATAGAAAAGAGTACAAACTCGACCGCCACGGATTCCTGGATCCATCCCACCAGTGGGATGAGGACTTTGCGGAGGGAATGGCCAAGATGCTAGGCATTCATGGAGGGCTTAGCGAGGACCACTGGAAGTTCATACGGTATCTTAGGAAATAATTCCTCGCGGAAGAAACCGTTCCTGTCGTGGTGCTGGCCTGCGCCGACAATCAACTGAGGCTGAGCCGGCTCCGAGCCCTTTTTCCGACGGGATATCATCGTGGTGCCTGCAGGATTGCGGGCATCAACTATGCCTTCATGCGTGACACCAACATCTGGCTCACGTACGAAAGCATTCCTGCCATTGAAGCGGAGCACAAAGTAGACGAGCTTGGCTTCCTCCAAGATTTCGAGAAATGGAACGAGCGGTTTACTCACTGGGTTGTGCGCAATTGGAATCTTCCTGAGGGACTGACGGAAAGACACTGGAAAATCATTCGATACCTAAGGGATTTCTACTGCGATACAAGGAATATCCCTTCTGTATACGAGGCATGTAGGTCGAACAACATCACGCTCGATGAATTAGGAGAGCTTTTTCCTGAAGGGTACCGTCGAGGCGCATGTCGGGCAGCAGGGCTGCCATTCTTAACCTGAAATGTTCTGGTGCTGGATGGTGGAAGACCAGTTGTAGGGCAGGAGTCCCCGACTCCTGCCCTTATCTTTGGCAGAACAGTTTCGGCTACGGCCCTCTTTCCGTCGGTGTTCTTTTTTGTATTACAACAACTAAAAAGTCGTATGACATGGGGCAGATGTGGAGAGGTTGTCCCAAAAGGTAGTTCCGTCAGGTCTTGGCGCCGACTAAGTCGGCGGTGTGACCTGACGGCCGTTCTGGAAGTGTAGAATGTGCAACAGCTTCTGCTAACTGTCGGTTCACACGTTTGGCAAGCCAAACGCAAGAACCGACAGAACGGACAACTTGTGAGACAGCCTCTGGACATCTGCCGCCCACTAAACAGCTTCGGGACGCCCGCCACAAGTATAGTAGTCATACGGACTGAGATAAGGAAGCACAACCTGTGCTTAAGGCTCGGACAATTTCTTGGGGTCGGTGATCGTGCCCGAGACCCGGCTGAGAATCTTGGTTGAGTGCAGCCGTTGATCGGCCTGCAGGCCCCAGCCGGTAATGACGTCCTCGTCTTTGGTAAGTCGCACGAAGACATCGGTCTTGATGCTGTCGACCTCGGAATCCCAGTAGAGGTACTCCGTTTCGAGCTTGAAACTGTCGGTGGTGATGACCACCACGTTACCGTAAAGGGACAGATTACCCGTGCCCTCCCGGATGATACCGGAATCTCCTACAATATTGGCCGTCGCCGCGCCGGTGGAGTCGTAAATATCGATATCGAGCGTGTAGGCTATGGTGGAGTCAAGGGTTTTAAATTTCACGATCTTCTCAGCCACGATCTCTGTGGTCACCCGGCCTCGATCGTAAAGATAAATCCGCGCTCCGCTGACCTCGGAGTCGGGCCGCAGGGTGCTGTCTGTCGGCGCAGCCTGGTCGGTTGAGGCGGTCTGCTCTTTGCCGCAACCAGTGAAGGCAACCGCGACAAGGAGAATCAAAATCCAGACTTGTCTATTCAATGTGCTCATTTTACTCTTATTACGTATATCGGCTGAGAAAGGTCGAAGCTTTCCGAAAAATGTCAAGCGGTATTCTCAAGCCGGGTGTGCCAGCGATTGTGAAGCCATATCCACTGGGATTTGTTCTCTTTAATAATCTCCTCTAACGCTTTTGTGCATCCGAGAGTCATCCGATAGGCGTCCTCCTCGGCATTGCCGCTGGGCCGGATGCGCACCTCCGGTTTGACGACAATGTGGTAACGATTGTCGCCGGTTCTCAGACATGCTACCGGCAGAAAAGCGGCCCCGATTCTCAGACCGAGCAATGACTGTCCAATGGGAGTATTGGCCAGACGACCGAAAAAGGGCATAAATGCCCCTCTCACTCTGATGGAGTCGGTGTCGATCAACACTCCCAGCACGCCGCCCGTTTTGAGCCAGCGCAGGATATTGCGGGGCGATTCGGTCGTCGGGAAATTGGTAATGCCCATGTCTTGCCTGTTACCGACAAGGATGCTGTTCAGACGAGCGTCATACATCTCGCGACCGATGACGCCAATCCTGTAGCCGAGATTGGCAAAGTAGACCGGCAAAAGTTCAAAATTGCCGATATGTCCGGTGATTCCGAGCAAGCCCCGTCCTCTTTTATAGGCCGCATCGAATTCGTCAAGCCCTTCGATTGATACCAGCGGCTTGATCTCAGTGGCGTAATACTTTTGGAACCGGCACATGTCCGCCAGGTTTTTCCCGCTGTTGACAAAAAAACCGCGAGCGATATTACGTTTCTGGTGTGACGTCAGGCTGTCACCAAACACAAATGAGAGATGTCTGTGAATCTTGTATCGATCACGACCAAGGAGCTTCCAGGCTGAAAGGCCGACCCACGCTCCTATAAACAGAGCCAGCCGCCGGGGGATGAAGTTAAAAAAAAACATGAGGACGCGGGTGAAAAGATAGACCGCATTCCTTTTTAGTTTTTTAGTCTGCATTATTCATAAACTCAAGTTTTTGTAGGTCGAAATCCCTGCGGTTTCGACAACAGGGAAAGCTCTCGTTCGTGTCATTCCCGCGCAAGCGGGAATCCAGTGGTCGAGGCGTGTCTGTCCTACCATCGTGACACATAGAGTTACTCCTTCTGGATTCCTGCTTTCGCAGGAATGACAGGCAAGGTATTTGAAGTTTAATCTTTGACATCCAATTGGTATCATCTTCCAAACAGCACGGTCACCAACAGGGCAAGGACCCAGATGCCAAGGGCAGCCTCGAGACCAACAAAAATCCTTATCCAGCCGACCGGCTCATGTTCTACCAGCTTCAAGCGAAAGAGCTGCAGCCACTGCTTCGGTCGGATAGCTCCGTAGCCAAAGGTGGCAAAGGCAAGGAGGCTGAAATACAGACACTCGTGAGGCTGACGCCATGTCAAACGTCGCTTTCTTGCACTGTCAGGTTTGCTAGTATAAATGCCGAGATTAGCACGAGGGAACAAGGTTGGCAGAAAGAAGATGATGGAAAATAGAAATATGACGCCGAGCGAATACGGCAAAAGCCACCAGGGCCGTGAGCCGTAGCCATAAGTCCATTCCAAAAAGAGAAAACGGGGAATTGCTTCAAAGACTGATAATTTTCTTGTCTTCACCCAATTGTCCCAGTAGTGGAACTTAGTAACAAGTTCATCCATTCCCGCATTCCGATAGAGTCGTTTTAGATCACGGTAGGTAAGCAGGTCATCCCCCACATAACAATTTCTCCATTGGATATCTCTGTAGCCCACCGTTGAATCAAGTTTCGGGCGATACAAAAAAGTATTTTCGAAAACAGCATCAGAGAAGTCGGTTCCTTGCAGATCGGCTTCTCTGAGGTTGACTACTTGTAGATTGGCTCCCATGAGGTCGGCTCCTTGCAGATGAGCCATAAAGAGGTTGGCTCCTTGCATGCATGCGAAAGTCAAGTTGATTTCCTGCAAACCACCCAACCAGAGACTAATTCCTCGCAGGTCGGCACGATAAATTGGCAGCCCCAAGAGTGTATCTTGCAGCTTGTCCACGAAATCAAGCAGAGGTTTTCCTTCCTTGAGCGCTGTCACTACTGCGTCTACTTTCTCGTTCGTCCATCTGTCTCGTAAGAACTGTTTTTCTTGATCAGTATACTCCCACCAGTCCTTTAACAGCACAAAAGTGGTGTCCTCTGCCATAACTGGCAGCACAGAAAAGGCTATACAGCACAAGAAACAGCAGATGTAGGTCAGTCCGCCGCGGCGGATTGCAGTCCTAAGGTCATTCTGGATTCCTGCTTTCGCAGGAATGACATTTTTTGTGTCAGGAGCATAAAGCTCCTGATCTGCTTCTGCTTTAGGGAGTCCCATGTCAGACAAGTTTCGATTTGAGAATGTCGTGAAGGTGAATGATGCCGACCAGCAGGCCGTTTTCGTCAACGGTGGGAAGCTGGGTAATCGAGTGCTTCTCCATGAGGGCCAGGGCGGCATCTAAAACCGCCTCGCAGGAGATTGACTTCGGATTGGCGATCATGACCTCTTTGGCGGTAAACCTGTAGAAGTCATCATGCTTCTCGGCTAAGCGACGAAGGTCGCCATCAGTGAAAATACCGCCCGTACATCCGCGAGCATCTTTCATAAGAACGCAGCCGTGCCTTTTGCTCGTCATCTGGAGGATCATCTCTTTCATACTGGCCTGGGGATTTACCAGCGGCATCTCATCGCCGACATGATGCAGCTCAGAAACTCGCTTGAGCAGGCGCTTACCCAAAAAGCCGCCGGGGTGCAGAGCCGCGAAGTCCGATGGCGAAAAGTTCCGCGCCTTCAGCAACGCCACCGCCAGCGCGTCCCCCATAACCAGCGCCGCCGTTGAGGAGGAGGTGGGCACAAGGTTGTTGGGGCAGGCTTCCTTGTCGACGGAGCAGTCAAGGACAATGTCCGCCCGCCGACCCAGGTCGGAATCGGGGGTGCCGCATAACACAAGAATGGCCACCCCGAGCC
>Ga0209979_1002995_pt1 | contig 15360 bp, 17 predicted proteins | sample AnhtaG_FD_183114 | JGI IMG/M metagenome (GOLD analysis project Ga0209979, IMG submission 183114) | Deep subsurface microbial communities from Anholt, Denmark to uncover new lineages of life (NeLLi) - Anholt_01485 metaG (SPAdes) (version 2) | ecosystem: Environmental > Aquatic > Marine > Oceanic...
CGGGATAATACTTGTCAAACCTAACTTTAAAGTCCCGGCATACTTCGGGGGTCTGTTAATTTTCCTTTTTGAAGCAGTCTTGGGAGGATGGCTATTATTCTCTCCACTCATCTAAAAAGAAAAGATGCGCGCGCGCACGCAACTTAGAGTCTCTTTAGAGATAACCGATAGGCTATTACTCCTAAGGCAAATAGAATCAGACCAGAGATTGTCATGTAGATGATTTCTGGCATCACCGCTTCAAATGGAAGATTTTTGGTCATAATGCTCTGCATGGCGGTGACTAGTTTTGTGAACGGGAGAACATTGCCAAAGATTTGAGCTGGTTCGGGCATCATGGACAGAGGGAAGAAGGCTCCGATGAAAAACTGGAGTGGAACGCTGATTAAAATTGTGATAGCATTTGCAGCCTCTTCGTTTTTTGCAAGAGACGAGATTATTAGTCCAAGCCCTATTGCAGAAAGTGCACCTAAGAAGACTGACAAAACGATTGCGGGAATATTCCAGTAGAGATTAACCTGGAAAAGAAGTACGCCACTAATAAGCATAACAGCTCCAGATAGATAGACGATTGCCAGGCTGGAGATGAACTTTCCCACTAGAACTGTTGCGGGAGAAACCGGGGCGATAATCATTCTCTGAAAGGTTCCCTTTGTGCGCTCAGTTGCGATGGACACCGAAGCATGGTTTAATCCGCCCCAAAGGAGGACGAGCCCTAGTGTGCTTGGAACCATGAAGTCAATGTTTCTAAGCGGGTGCCCAGCAATATCTGCTTCACCTGTTGAAACAGTGATCGGGTCAGCGAGGACTTTAGCATAGCTCTGAAAACTTTCTGGAATTTGGCTAATCATACTTTCTTGATAATATTCTATAAATCCAGAGATAAAGCCGAGAATGCTTTGCTGTGCGATCATAGAGCCTGTGGGGTCGCTTGGGTCCGTGTAGAGATCAAGATGGGCTTTTGTTGGAATTGGCACTCCTAAGCTGTCTACGTATTGGTAAGAGAGTGCTTCTGTGAAGTTGACGGGTATAACAACCGCAACCTTGATCTGCCCTCGGCTAATATCATAGGCAGCGGTGCCATTGTTGTCTCTATCGCCATACTTAGCGTATTCGTGAACCGTGAAGTTGACGTCTTTCAGCGCTTGAACAAATGCGTCTCCAATTGAACTGTTATGAGAAACAGTGCCATTTACATAGATCGTTGTTCCGTCGAGGTTGACTGCTCCGACTTGGATGCGATTTGTTTCTCCTGTGCCCACAGTGCCGAACGTGAAGCCAATTATAATGATGAAAAACAGAGGAAAGAGCAATGTGAAGAAGATGGCCGTTTTGTTTCGTGCAATTCCAAGAAAGTCTGTCTTTGCGATTGCGAATACTTGATTTACCGTTCTCTTGAGCTTCATAATTGTTCCTCCTCTTCTCTCAAGCTTCGTCCTGTGAGCAGAATGAACACGTCTTCAAGAGTGACGCGTGAAAGCTCAACAGACAGAATTTTTGTTCCCACAGAGAGGATAGTCGACACTATGTCTGGAAGGATATCCTCCGCCCTTTTCGTGATTATTTTCAGTGTCTCAATTTTCTCACTTTCATTATAGGCCCTGTAAGACCTTTTGACTCCTGAAATCTTCTTCACCGCTTCAATCAGCTTCGAAGTTATTTTGTCTGGAACTAAGGTTATGGTGTTTTCCATTTTGACTTTTTTAATGAGTTGATGAGGGCTGCCCAGCGCGATGACTTTGCCCTTGTCCATAATTGCCACTTGATTGCACAGTTCTTCTGCTTCATCCATCATATGTGTTGTCAGCATTATGGTTTTTCCTTCCTTGTGCAACGTTCGAATTATTTCCCAAAGAGCTAGCTTGTTTTTGGGGTCGAGTCCAGCGGTAGGCTCGTCTAACAAGATAACTTGCGGCTCATGTAGAAGAGCCGCAGCTATGTTGACGCGACGTTTCATGCCACCCGAGTAGGTGGAAATGTGGCGTTTTGCAACTTTTTCGTCCAGCTGGGTGAACTTCAGAAGCTCCTCAATTCTGCTCTTAAGTTTGCCACCTGGCAATCCGTATAGCCTTCCGAAAAAGGCAAGGTTTTCGCGAGCATTCAAATAATCATACAGAACTATGTCTTGGGGAACAACGCCGAGTGATTCTTTCACTTTCATAGGATTCTTATGAATGCTGTATCCTCCAACCTTAATTATGCCTGAAGTAGGATTTATCATTCCACAAAGCATCTTTGTAAGCGTGGACTTACCGGCACCGTTTGGTCCCAACAAGCCAAAGAGTTCTCCTCTCGCAACGTTCATCGAGATGTTGTCCACAGCTACGGTGTCTTCGAAACGTTTAGTGACGGAATCTACTTCAATGTCATTCAAATTCATGGGTTCAGTATCCCTTTCCACCGAAGGCGAATTATTTTGAACTAATTATTTAGCATTGTGCAAGGATAGTTCTTTTGATTCTGCGCGCGCTTCAAACTATGTGAAGAGATCCCATACATAAATGATGTAATATACACGCTCTCGGATACCACGATTAAGATGAATAACCTAGAGACCCTAGATGAAATCAACAGAATAGACCTCACCCGCTAAGGACTTAATTCTCTGTGCATATATTGAATGCGCGCGCAAGGAGACATTGACGGATGATTCTCAGAAACCAATTTGGTCGCACTGGACATGCGAGTACTCGAATAATATTTGGAGCGTATGCCCTGAGCAAGGCAACACAAGCGGAAGCCGATCGCATACTCCCTATGCTATTAGAGAGTGGCGTAAATCATATTGACACCGCGCCCATGTATGGAAATGCCGAGAAATGCATCGGATCGTGGATGGAGCAGCATCGCGATGATTTCTTCCTCGCAACCAAATCTCGAAAGCGCACATACAAAGGAGCCTGGGAAGACCTTCGGCGGTCATTGAGTCGATTGAGAGTTGACTACATAGACCTTTGGCAGTTGCATGGTTTGACCAACCCAGTAGGTTTGGAAAAAGTGATGGAGCCTGAGGGCGTCTTGAAGGCTTTTATTGAAGCTCGTGACCAAGGTTTGGTGCGATTTCTGGGCGTAACAGGCCACGGTACCAAAGCGCCAGCAATGCACAAACGCAACTTGGAACGGTTTGATTTCGATGCAGTCTTATTGCCATACAACTATTTACTTATGCAGAATCCCCGTTATGCAGCTGACTTCCATGAGTTAGTTGGGTTGTGCCATAAGCGCAACGTTGCAGTACAAACCATGAAATCCATTGCTCGGTGGCCGTGTGGAGGCCGTTCCAAGACTTACAATACGTATTTTTATGAACCGTTAGAGGCTCAAGATGCCATTGATAAGTCGGTGCATTGGTCATTGGGGTTCCCGGACAGCTTTCTGATCACAGCGGGTGATATGCAGTTTCTGCCCAAGATGTTGGATGCTGCCAATCGTTTTGAGAAGCAACCATCTGATATAGAAATGAGGGCTATGGTTAAAGAGTTTGATATCCAGCAGATTTTCCCGCAGGCAGCGAAGCGCAAAGGCAAGGGACCTCAAACCTGGGGTGGTCAAATGTCTCAGGCGCTTGAAGGACTAATTCGTGAGGAATTCTTCAAACATCCCAATAAGAGAACACTAGAGCATGTGGTCAAAGGCTTAGAGTCTAAAGGTCTCTCGACTAAGGGCAACGAGGACAAAATTACTAGTGCTCTCGCTAGAAGAGTGAAAAAAGGAGTCTTGAAAAAATCCAAGGTATCAAACGGATGGGTTTACTGGTCAGAATAGTCAGTTGCAGAAAAAATAGGGATTTGCGGGTGCACTCAGCCGTCACATGACTGATTTCTGAATTCAGGCTTCATAAGCCATTTCTCTCTAAGAGGTGAAAAAATGTATGAAATGGAAGCCTTTATCAAAAGTCGTGTTTCAAAAAGCACACGGAAAAGCTATCGTTACGGAATCAGAGAATTCGAGAAGTGGTATGGTAAGCCAGCAAAGGAGCTTTTGAAGGAGAAAGACCCTTCGAAGGCTATAGAAAACTTCTATGTAGCTTTGAAGCAAAAGCACTGTCAAAACACATGCCGTGTGCGAGTCAACCCAATAATTCAGTTTCTAAAATACAATAACATTCAAGTGAACATAAGGAAGGGTTTAGGCGTTTACAGGAGCACAATAACCACTCGTGACCATTTGCTTCAAGTTGAAGAAGTTCGTGAAATGTTCAAAATCAGCTCATTAGAAGAGAAAATCATGGTTAAGACTTGGCTTCTCGGTCTTAGAATTGCTGACGCTTCACGGCTTGAATGGGAACAATTCAATTATTCATCACGTGATGGAATGATAGAAGTCTTGGTGCACACACGAAAAGAAGAGATTGTAGCTCATGTTTTCTTAGACCCAGAGTTTCAAGAGTTGTTGGCGAAGCACATAGCGAACTTAGACCAAGACAACAAATACCTATTTCAAAGCGAGAAAGGCGGCAGGCTATCAGAAAGGCAACTACTGAGAAGTTTGCAGAGCCTTCAAAAGAAAGCTGGCATAGGCATTTGGTAGCATATCTCCTTTCTCCATCATTCGCACATAGCTATCAAATTAAATAAAGCGTCGCGCGCGCGCGCAACGGTGTCAGTCTGAAGAAAGATGCTGAAAGAATCTCGAATACTCTCTCAATGACTGAGAAAGTCAATCACAATTCTGAGCATTTAAGAGATGCACTCAACACACTTGAAAAAGAGAATCGAATCCAAAGAACACGCATAACGGAGCTTCAAGACAACTTAGCTGAGTTAGATGGTAGGCTTGCAGAGCGTGACAGGGAACTTGCGGACTTAGAGGCTAAACTGAAAGAGGCAAAGAAAACGATTAAAACGAATTCAAACGAGATGCGCGCGCGCTGGAAAGTCAAAAAATGTGAAGGGAAGAAAGGACATATCCTTCAAAACTTGAAAAACGAAAAAGTGTATGAAGTTTAATGTTTGAGCGCAAAAAACTTTGCAAGAATTGTGGCAAGGAATTCAAGCTAACTAAAGGTAAAAGCCAACGATTTTGTGAGCAGCGTAGCAAAGACAGAGAACTGAAGCGAAAGCGTGACTACATAAACAAACGAAGAGCACAATTCAGAGAGAAAATGAAGCTGAAGCTTGAAGAGAAAGACAAGCCAGTTGACATGGCGAAAGCTATAGGTGACATCAACAAGAGCATAACCACAAAAGAGATACTCAAAAAGAAAGTGTGGCGTGAAGCTTTAGAACTGGCTAAGAAACAGAAGCTTCCAATCAGACTATTAGATAAAAACAGCAAAGTCATAGAGCCGACATCACCACTTTGCAGAAGCATTTTGGAGAAGTTGACGACCACTAAGGAAGGGGATTATTGGAGTTATCTTAGGGGAGAACACAAGCTCACAAGAGAAGAAGTGTTCCACGTCGGGGGAAACTGTGAATTTTGCCAGCGACTCTACGCCGCACATAAGAGGGGGGCACTCATAGGCGTGAAAATGTGGAAGCCAGAAAGGGAGTTTACACCTGAAGAAAAAGCACGGTTACACGAGCTTGACCAACAAAAGCTCAACGAACAACTTGGCGAAATTTCTGAAGAAGAGGAGTGGCTTCAGATGTATGAATCTGAAGTTCCAGAGGAAAAGGAGTAATTCATGTTTCTTAGGACAAAGCTGAAGGTCTTGTAGTTTTACATAAACTCTTCAACATCAGCGTCTTTTAATCCAACAAGTCTAAACTCATTTCGGCTTGTGTTGCCACACTTCTTGTTTTTACATTTTGGCTGAACAGGACCTTTTTTCAAGGTATTAGCTCCACATCTCAAACACTCCCACTTTCGCATCGCATTCCAAAGATAGACACGAAAACCCTCGTTCTTATACAAGGAAGCAAATCGTTTGTAACCTTCAGGAATTATAACCCTCACATCATCAAATTGGGCTTTGTATTTCTTCACTTGTCGAAGAGAATGACCAAAATCCCAGTGAATATCATTCTCAAGTTCAATAGCGATTTCTCTCCTCTCAATTGGAATTGTGACAGTTATATCTGGAGTCATCAATGACCATCTTCTATTCACAGCATCGTCACGAGTTTGATAATCCCGCGGCTCTTCCAGATTATATTTAGGATTCTTGTTGCCAGCTACTTTGATGATGAGAGCCCCTTCGCCAACTTCACCATGTCTATTTGGCTTAATAAGCTCAAGAATTAGCTCGTCATGCATTGTCATGAGAAATCTACCTTTCTCTGAAGTATTTTTTATCGAATCCCTTCTGAGCGAAGCTTCGGTAAGCAGATTTCATTAGCTCTTCATCATCTTTATCAGGAAATCGAGAAGCTATATCATCTAACGCTAAATGTCCCATAGCCACTCTGAGATAATCAGTTAAAGTCTCTTGGTAAGCAAGATGAGAAAAGCCTCTTAGCCAGTCTCTAACACCGTCTTCGGAGTGGTAGAAATCTATTTCTCGATGCTCAGAGCCCATTTTTTTAATATTCCTGTCCATTCTTACATGAACTTTGTCAGTAGAAGTATCATCGTCAATAATTCCATGCTCCTTCAGATATTCGTCAAATTTCTTATGAGTTCTTCTCGTTGGCAACTTCATCACTCCGTAGGTTGCGGAAGGTTCGGCAGGATGTTTTTATTAAATTTGTCTCTGAGTTCGTCCTGAATACCTTCCACTTTCAGATTTGTGGTAAGCACTTGAGAAGCCAGTGCTATAGCTTTGTCCGGCGGAATGTCTAACCAATAACAGATGCCATAAAAGATAGCTCCATTGACGGCTTCCGTATAGTTGTATTCTTGCCCCAGCACGAGAAGCAAACCTCGAACAAGATTCAGCAATTGGTCAAGTACTGGGTCAATTGTTACGGTTCTTCTGGTCATATTCATTTCATCTCAGATGCAGAGAATCTCTGATGAAGAGATGAGCAGATGCTACCTAATAAGGTTTGCTCTATCCCAATGGACGCACATACTGAAACAGTCGAACATTTGAATCGGTTCTTATAGGTTTATGCTATAATAACTAAGAACCACTTTGGGAATGCCTTCTATTATGCCATCTGTATCGACCGTAGCTTTGAAATATCCTATGCCATTCTTAGATACTTTCCCATCAACTTCGATTCTGTCTTGTTCCAGATGGTATTCCAGCGACAAATCATTGAGAGTGAATTTAAAGTAGTGGTCTCCAATTCTAAACTCGCACCAGATTGTTAGGTAGCTATTGGCTTTCACAGAGATATCTACTGCTATTCCATTAATGAGCAAAGGTATATGTGCAAATTCAGCAGTGAAAACATTGCTTCCAGCACTGTTGAGAGGCACGGTCATAGTTTCTGCTGATACAACATTGGTCTGAGAAAGTAACCAGATAAGAACCGTTACTATTGTTCCAACTGTTCCAAGCGAAGCTAAAACCTTCATCTTTCTTCGGGAACATATACTGGATTGTTCTATATCATAAACATTTTTGTACTAATTATCTAACTTTTTGGAGTATGTCCCTCGTGAAACAAGGACATTGAAACCATAAATAACGCAAAAAAACGGGTCAAAAAAGCAAAAAAATCAAACTTCTCTCAAGCCAGTATTCCAGAAAAAGAGAGTTTTAGAATCCATCGAAAAAGCCTCTTGATTTGAAGAGGAGTATCCCCAAATCAAAGAACTCTATCAAGAGAAACCTACCAGAAAGTGACATTAGCTCCATTAGTGACTGGTCAACTAGTGAAGTGGACTTGGGTTTTTTCTAAGTAGCTGTCCCGCAAAACACATAATTAGTACCAATGCTCAATATGATTGGGGGAATATGTGAGAAGACTAGTATCAGCCTCACTAATTCTACTGCTATGCACCTTATCTTTTCTGTTTACTACCCAAGATACTAAAGCAAACGGAACAGTTTTGAGGTTTGACCCAGCCACAGTCGTTCTAGGACCTGATTATTGTATTGGTGAAACCTTCACACTAACTGCTAGAATTGACGATGTTGAGGACCTCTATGGTTTCAGTTTAAGAATAAAATGGAATACAACTTATCTGGACTACGTTTCACACGTGGCAAAAGTGCCTGTAGAAAGTTACCCTGATGGTCTCCTCTATGAACCGCTTGCTCTTGTCCGTAATGAGGCTAATGCAACAACGGGCACCTACAGATTAGCTGCTACTACCTTATCTCCTGGTCTAAGCTTTTATGGTAGTGGTATAGCTTTCGAAATAACCTTTAGTGTGAAGTATCAGCCTTTAAGACCTGAACAAGATGTAATCTTCTCAGAGTTCTTCACAACACACGATTTGATGCCTTCTAGTGGAAATATATATCACAGTACAGAAGACTGTGAAGTAACGATTGCTTCCTTCCACCCAGCAGACCTTAACAACGACATGAAAGTAGACATTTTTGATATTGTGATAGGAGCAAACGCTTACGGTTCTACTCCAATAGACCCGAACTGGAATCCAGATTGCGACTTGACCGAACCATACGGAGCAATAGACATCTTCGACATCATCATCATAGCCCTAAGCTACGGAGAAGAGTATATTCCCTAGTCAATCGGAACAGGTAGAGAGGGTATCACATAGGGTGTTTTTTTCTTTAATCCCTACTACACATTAACATAGAGTAGCTTTCGTCCTACCTAACCTACATAGGCAGTGATTGGAGCTGGGTTGGGTGAAAGTAAACACACAGTCGGTCAGATTTACATATAGGCGCGTTCTGAACCCTAGCTATCCTCAGTCACTGGGATGGTTACTGGTTGTGATGAAAGATGAAAAAATGACTGACCTCAAAACATCGTCGAATTGAGGAAACTCATTTCCATCAACCAGTAAACCAGTTACAGGAAGGACTATGGGGGTAGTGGTCCTTCCTTTGTGCGCGCGCGCGCTTTGAGAATTCTTTTTCGAGTTCTTCCAAGCTATTAGATAATTCATCAGCAATTATCCTGCCAATTTTCTCAGTATGATGAAAGGTTTTTTTCGTTTCCTCTTCATCAACAATTAAAAACGTAGGGTAGTATTTCTCATCTTCTTTCTTCACAAGATTAGCATCTATTAGTGGATTTATTTTCTCCCAAAGCTCTTTTTCTGACACTTGAAATAATCTCTGAATTTCTACTAGCGAATAGCCATCATGCAAAGCTCTAAGGGTTAATTTGCATGAAGGCTTGAAATAATCCCAAGGATTTCCTGAACCTGCCATTGATAGAATGAGGTTACTTTTACTATAAATTTCTGCCATTTCTTTCATAGTCACTCCAACTTCAACCTGATTGTCTTCTATTGAGCACGAACTTTGCGTGCGCACATACATAAATTATGCGTGAGCATTCAGTAGTTGCGGTGAGGGTGCTGTATTGGATAAATATTATCAGATCAATCTCAAGCGTTGGAATGAGCTTGTGGCGATTCATGCTAAGTCTAAGTCATACAATCTGAAGGGTTTTCTCGAAGGTGAGACGAGTCTTCACAGTCTGGAGCTTGAGGCCTTAGGTGACGTCAAGGAGAAGAATCTTCTACACTTACAGTGTCACTTTGGTCTAGACACTCTCAGTTGGGCCAGTCTTGGTGCCAAAGTGACTGGTGTGGACTTTAGCAGCAAAGCGATAACCCTCGCCCGTGAACTAGCTAAGAGGACTGGGTTGAAAGCAGAGTTCATCTGCTGCAACATCTATGATCTTATCAATCACCTCGACAGACAGTTCGATATCGTGTATTCTACGTATGGTGTCGTAAACTGGCTCCATGATCTCGATGCATGGGCTTGCATCATTGCCCGATATTTACAACCCAGTGGAATATTCTTTCTAGCGGAATTCCATCCGTTCATGTGGGTTTTCGACGATGAACACCCATCAGAGTTAAGGGTAAGGGAAAGCTACTGGCATAGTCAGAAGCCAACCTTCTACCAGACAGAGGGCACATATGCCGATCCTGACGCCCGGGTGGAAAACACAGGAGAATACGAGTGGCCGCATCCCATGAGCGAAGTAGTCAACAGCCTCATTAACGCAGGACTTGTGATAATGGAGCTAAACGAGTACCCTTTTAGCGTAGATAGTCATCAGCTGGCGTTTATGAAGCAGAGTAAAGATGGATACGCCAGACTTCCAGGTTACGATTTACCTCTCATGTACAGCATCACAGCAAGAAAGGTCCAACATTGACGTATTGATGTATGATGTTGAGAAACACATTTTCCACACACGTCTTGAATCAATGTGCACGCATTAAGGGTTGAGTTGTGCGCGCGCATAAACCTGAAACGTGTGTGTGGGATTCGAACCCCAAACCCAAACGAATCAAAGATTGGATACGATTTTTGCTTGTGTGGCTTTAGAGAATCTTTCCATCTTCCATGATCTTTTCTTTTGTGTCGATAACTTCAATTGTCGCGGTTGGGTCGGTTACGAAATCCCAGTGTATGCATGATTTTGAAGTTCCGCCGTATCCTTGGTTAGAGCCAAAAGCTACGTGTATGGAGCCTGACAGCTTTTCGTCTGTTAGAACGTAGCCGATGGCTTTGTTAATGGCTGGATTGCAGCCGATGCCTAATTCGGCTATGTGAGTTGTTCGTTTCTTTCCGTCTTTTTGATCAATCTCTATGCATTGGCTGAAGGAGTTGATCATTTGGTCTCCGTTGACTTCAGCCGTGCACTTGTCGAGGAGTAGCTTTCCATCTTTGAAATTAAGTGTGACATTCTTGACGATTTTGTTTGTGAATCTATCTATCGTAATTGGGCAGAATAGGGTTCCTTCGCCAACGGTTTCATGGGGTGCGATGAATACTTCACCTGCGGGTAGGTTGTTGCCCAGGTCGTTGATTTCGATGTCGTGGTCGTCAACCAACCCGTCGTCTTCGTTTATTCGTCGTCCTCCGATCTGACACGTGAAGTTAGTACCTTTCTGATCGGTGATCCTTAGCAGATTCTTTCCTCTTAGACACTGCGCCAATCGTGAAGTGTGGCCTTTCAGAGTCGCCGCTGAAACCATCATGCCTTCAATGATCATGCGTTCAAGGTCTTCGTATTCAACCTTGTAAAATTTTGCAGCTTCAGGAGTTGGCCAACCAGCATAGGTCCATTTCTTTCCTCTTCCGGTTTCTTCTCCATACAGGACTTTCCTGATGGGAATATTTGCTTTGGTTTTGGCAGCGATTTTTTCTCGGGGGAACTTTGTTTGAACCTGAGGGTCTTTTAATGGTTCGACGGTGATATAGGCGTCAACGTCTTTGATTGCTCCCAATAGGTGTTTGGGCGTCGTTTCCAGAGTTTCTTTTGGGATCTCTCCGTAAATTCTTGCGGCGTAGTTGTCGCTTGTAGCCATGATTAGAGGGTGTGCACCCTTTCTGTAACAGGAGATGCCGATCTCTTCGAGGAGTTCTTCTAAATGAGTTCCTCCCCGGATTAACACGGCCTCTCCCTCTTTGAGATTCATTCCATAGGCAATTGCTTCAGCACATTTCACGATCTTTTCTTTGGTGATCAAGTGTCATCCCGTGAGATTTCCCTAATGGAAGGGGAATATTCCAAAGATAATGAGATGCTTATTAATCTTCATACAAAGATCTAGTTCTTTGCGCGCGCCGTAGACTATGACTGCTATTGACGGAAAAAGAGACTCCATACCCAATAAAGAATGAAAAGAGCAATAGCGATTGTGCCTATAGCAATGCTAACATTCTTACTTGGTTTTGCTCTTTGTCTTAATAGTAAAATCACTACCATGGATAACAAAGGCAAGATTAGCGCTATTACTAACCATACTTCACTACCAAATCCATTGTGATAATTTCCTTCAAAACGTCATCTAAACAAGCATCTTAATTTAATTTTTTTTCATTCGATTCTGCTAAGTTTCCTTTTTCCAAGGTAGAGGATTACGATACCCACTAACCAACTCAGCGGAACCGTGACATAACTCAGTATATGCAACAATGGAAGGTCAAGGACGATTAAAGGGATCAAGATCAGTCCGTTTGGTATTGCAAACACTGTTATCATGAAGTTTATCCCGAAGTTTGACGATTTGTCCGAGAAGGCTGGGTTTAGTAGAAAGAGACCGAGGACGAAAGCCACGCATGCTGCGACAAACAATATCGATAATCCAGTCGTAGTCAATAAAGAAATGAACGTAGTTTGAGGGTTTAGGATCGTTGAAACAGCTGTGACTATAGCTGCTATTGGAACCACCACTAGCCAACCATGCAGCAGCCTCGCTTTAACAAGTCTTCCAACACCAGAGGGTGTTTTCTTATAGATGAATAGGTTTTCTTTCCCTCTGAGCGTCACTTCACCAACCACGAATGCAGCGAGGATCGGAAGTATGAATTGCGGCATTAACATGACATCTTCGGAAGAGTCAGGCTTGATCAAGAACAGGTTCATTATAGCGAGTAGACCCACCATATAGAAGATCTTCGACAGGTTTTCAAGCCTTCGTCCATAGTCCTTGAAAACAGATACTAGAAGAGTGCCGAAAGATCCGCCTCCCCCAAGATATTTAACGGTTTTATAGAAAACACCATCTGGTTTTGCACTCGAAGCCACAAAGCTAACAGTTTCTAGACTGTAGGCCCTATTAGCTGCTTTCGCACCCAGCCACAGCACCGCTACGAAGAAAGCGAGGAGACCTCCGAATCGTGTCAGCGTCTCAAAACCAACGGCACCAATATTACCCGGATTGTTTGCAAAGCCGATAAACACCTCAGCTCCCCAAGAACTGGGCAACAGACCGAGAATAGCCTTAACCATCCCGCTGGTCCCAGGGTCAACAAGTGCTTCGGTCAAACCTCCACCCATAATGGCGTACATTATTGCAATCATGGGTAAAGCTATGACTAGTGCAAGGGCTCTTCCAATATCCTTTCCACGGGCGGTTTTTCCAAGCCTTGTTCTCAGAACAGCCGCAATCACGGTGCCGATCCAGTAGGCCGAAAGAGGCGTTACGGCGAAGATTACGATGATTATCGCTATCTGAACCATATCTAGCCCCAGAGGAGTCAGAACAGCTGTTAAGAGTCCGGTGATCACAGTGATGGCAATGGCGTAGAAGGGCATGCGGCCCAGAAACTCGCCCAGCAGAACGTCACTCGGCCTTATTGGGGCTGCAAGGAAGATCTCCAGCTGCCCAGTTTCTATTTCCTTTAATGTTTGGGTGATTGGAAGTATTATGAAGTAGAAGAAGATCATGAATAGTAGGATCTGCACTATGGGGATCGCAGCCAGGGTTATGATGAAAGCGAGGAAGTCGTCAATGAACAGGCTAGCGACTGCTGGCGCGATGAACGCCACATAAACCGCTAGTACCCCTATTACCAGAATGGGAAAGTAGGGTCTTATCTTCCGTATCCTGCTTGTGGTGATGCGATATTCGTTCCTCGCAACTATGAGCCACTTAGGCACTGCCACCCTTCTGTTCCCTCCACGCCAAGAGTTCCTTCTCTTCAACACCTCCAGTTATGGCGATGAATGCCTCTTCCAAGGTCTTCGTTTCTGTCTCAGCGATGATCTCATCTACTGTGCCTAACGCGATAAGTCTGCCTTGGTTGATGATGCCTATGCGGTCACACAGCTCCTCCACTATTGGAAGAATGTGGCTGCAGATGAAGATGGTTTTACCTGCAGTGTCAGCTAATTTCTTGATCAGATCTTTTACCATAAGGGCAGCACGGGGATCTAACATAGAAGTGGGCTCGTCAAAGAACAGGATGGGCGGATCGTGGATCAAAGCTGATGCTATCAAGATCTTCTGTTTCATGCCTCGGCTGTAGCCTTCAAGTAGATTGTCACGTCTTTTATGAAGGCTGAATAGCTTGAGTAAGTCATCAATTCTTTTAATTAGGATATCACTGGGGACATCGTATAGAGCTCCCATAAACTCGAGAAACTCGTGGGCACTGAGCTTCTCATACAGCCCAGGCGACTCAGCAAGCAAGCCTGTGACTCGTTTTACTTCGGTTTCCTTCTTGAGAATGTCGTATCCATTCACTGTAGCTGTGCCGCTGGTTGGCCTTATGATGCAGTTTAACAGGCGAACGGTCGTAGTTTTACCTGCTCCATTTGGCCCTAGCAAACCAAAGGTTTCTCCCTCATAGACTTCAAGGTCAAGCTCATCCACGGCCTTAATCTCGCCATCCTTACCATAATACTTAGATAAATGATCTGTGTGGATCACAACCTTCATCAAGAATTCCTCGTTGCTGGCTATGTATGGTAGCTTATGTTTATGCAACGGCTCTTATGGCTTGCGGAAGAAGCTATGACTTACCATTTAGACTGGACACTCAACCCATCCAGCTTGAAAAAACTATCCACGCCTCTGATACCACACAAGTATGCACGCGCGAAAAGAGAATTTATGTTGGCTATAGAATGCACAAGTGGAGACAAATATCTTGAGTGGAGGGAAACATGTTCTCCACCCCGAGGAGTAAAAGACTGGTACGAAGTATGCCTAACAAAGTAAGAACGCTATTCAAAATAAGACATTCCTCAAGACTTCAGGAAATGTATGCATGATCTTATACCGCGCGCGCATCCTTATGGCTTTCCGCTAGAATTCCATAAGAATTCATGGACACGGGACTGCAAATGAGGAAAGATGTGTTGCCACTTATTGACCGAGATGCTCTAAAACGAAGGGCGTTACTGCTGGTGTGGATAGGCGAAGCTTGGAATTTCTTGGAGGCGGGAGTAGCACTTTGGTCAGCTTTCAATGCAGGCAGCGTTGCTCTCTTAGCTTTTGGACTGGACAGCTTGATCGAAATCTTTGCTGGGCTGGTGCTGATATGGCGATTAACGGGCGAATGGAAGCAAAAAGAAGAAGAAGCCACTGAAGGAATAGCGCAGAATCTTGTAGGGATAACTTTCTTTACATTGTCCGCCTATATTCTGGCTCAATCTCTGACTACGCTCTTAGGCTGGCTCCCTAAACCCCAAGAGAGCACGGTAGGTATTGCATTAGTAATAGCAAGCGCACTTGTTATGACTATGCTCTTTCGGGCGAAGTCGAGAATAGCAAAAAGATTGGGTTCACGTGCACTGCGGGCTGAAGCAGTAGAGAGTTTGATATGCGACCTCCAGGACATGACTGTGCTCTTGGGTCTTGGGCTCAATACTCTCCTAGGTTGGTGGTGGGCTGATCCTGTGGCTGCGTTGGCGCTGATCCCCCTCCTGCTGAAAGAAGGATGGGAAGCGGTCTTTCCCGAAAAAAATGACTCTAGATAGATGCGTGCGCGCATTTCTTATTTATTGTATTGATTAGATTATTGTTAGTGAAGGAAAATAGCAAGTAGATTCTTCTCCTATTATATTCTTCTAAAGAGGTTTTTGAGCAAAACTTACAAAAATACTCACTTATCTGTATGCACGT